>Ga0209540_10000669_pt1 | contig 29631 bp, 30 predicted proteins | sample BarGraIncu01121A_FD_184501 | JGI IMG/M metagenome (GOLD analysis project Ga0209540, IMG submission 184501) | Arctic peat soil microbial communities from Barrow, Alaska - Barrow Graham LP Incubations 011-21A (SPAdes) (version 2) | ecosystem: Environmental > Terrestrial > Soil > Wetlands > Peat... | reverse complement strand
CTTGTATTTAGATAAAACGCCTGTTTTAACGCAGATTTTTGGCTCAGTTTCGTTAACAGATGATTACGAGGAAAATTTTGACGTTTTTAAAATTTACCTGGCAGATAATGTTTTGTTCCTTCCGTCAGAAAACTGAGTGGGAGGATGGCCAGCCGTTAACATCGAGAAACGGCTGGCCATTAATGTTTTTGACCATGGGACGATAAAAAACTTAAATTTGTTGAAATGATGGAACCAGAAATGAAAGGGGTAATTTTTAGAAATGACTGGCACTTGCTTGGACTTAAACAGATTGATAGCCTATTTAATGAGCTTTTTAATGATGTTGCCATTCAACCAAGCATTGAGATTGTAAATAGGTTAAAAATGCTTGAGGTCTGCTCCCTTGAGATCCTGGAGAACCGGAGCAGATCCACTGTTTACCGCATCCGGCAGACTGATGAAGTCTTTCATATCTTCCAGCCCGGCGGCGATCTCTTTCGCTACACTACAGAGGATTATTTCCAGAAGCAGCCCGTTGATGAACTGATAAAAGAATATATCAAGAAAGCCCCGGTTTTTAAAATAGAAAAAGTTAGAGACCACAGAGACGTTATCCACCATTTAAAACCTCCAAAATTCAGTGCCCTTTTTATTGATGGAACTTTTGATAAGGTGGAGTGGATCGACCAGCCCCCGGAAGATATTGCCCAGGTAACAAAGCTCATGAGAAAAATGGGTGCTTTTTATGCTTCATTTTATAGAAAATAACTTAATTATTTTACAATGAAATCAATATTTGTCATTCAGGATAAGGAAAAGCAAGCCATTGGAGCTGCTTTTGAAGAATCAGAAGCTGTTAGAATTTGTAAAGAGAACACAGCATTAACTTATAGGTCACTACCGTTTTTTGCTTCGAAGGGAACCGAGGTAATAATTAAAGCGGGACCAATAGGTCAAGAATATTTACCTAAAAACTCGAAGAAATGAGAACAATAACTTACAAGCCCATTCAAATTCATTTTGAGTGCGCTTGCGGTTTTAACATGGTTGACACGGACAACCTTCAAATAAAATGGAGCGAATTATCTGCAAATGGGATAATCCGTAAAAAGGATAAAAAGACCGGTACCCCGTTTTTATTATTGAAACAGTTTTCTAAAGAGTGTCTGGGACACGAAGAATAATCATATTATGGCACAAAGAATTTTTAATACCAACTTAACAGGGGAGGAGAGGAGGCGGATCGGGGAGCTCGTTAAAACGATGCGTAACAATTCAGGTATAAGTCAAAAAGACCTGGCTTTTAAGGTTGGTGTTTCTCCGGCCAGGATTTCCCAGATCGAGAAGGGGACACTAGACTATCGAATAGACACATTGATAGTTATCCTGGATCACTTTGATCGTAAAATAAGTTTTATTTAAAGAACCCAAATGCCTTTCCTACTTACTCCCTAGCCATGCAGTATTGGACTTGTGGCTTTGTCATTAATTTGTACCCCCTTCCCCTCACACTGTTCTCTTATTTTTACTTACTTTACATTAAAATAATTTAACAGCAATACATTCAGAAGATAGATGAGTACGGTGAATTCAGAATCGATAAAATACACATTCTCAGGACATGATTCCTTTCAGTGCCGACAACTTTGGCTCAAAAAAGGCTATGATTACATACAATCCAATAAATCTTTCAATGATGAAGATGCTGTTGTGAAATTAGGAGTTGGGAAGAATATGGTTTCTGCCATTCGCTACTGGATGAAAGCGTTCAATATTATTGACAGCAAAGATAAGCCAACCGAGTTTGGAGCAAAACTTTTGGACAATAAAGGCTATGACCCTTTCCTTGAAGACGATGCAAGTTTGTGGTTACTGCATTACCAACTCATCAAGACTGGGCTTGCTTCAACATATAGTATTATCTTTAATGAGTTCCGAAAAGAAAAACTTTTTTTCAACAAAGTCACTTTCGTAAATTATCTGAAACGAATCAAGGAAGCAGATAAAACGCTCAACTTCAACGACAACACTGTTGCAGAAGATTTTATTGTTTTCGTAAAAATGTACCAGAGTGGTGAAAGTAGTAATGATGTTGAGGACAGTTTTTCGGGAATTCTTTCTGAAATTGAATTACTGAAAACAATTAACCAAGGGAAAGAGGAACAATATCAAATTGAGAACAGCGAAAGAGATAAGCTGCCACGGGCAGTCTTACTTTTTTCAATCTTAGAAAACTCGAGTTACGGTGATTCCATCGGTTTAAATTCTTTGGAATATGACAATAATAGCCCCGGCTCAATTTTCTGCCTAAATCGTTCAGGTTTGACAAATAAAATTTCTGAAATTGTCCGAGATTATAATCAAATAACTTTCACCGACCATGCAGGAATAAAAGAGTTGCAGTTCAAAAAGAAACCTCATGCATATTCAATCTTAGATACATACTATGGCAAATAATTTCACTACATCTGTAAATATACTCCGTGACACAGATAGGAATTTTCATTACATTCCTACGCCAAATGCCAGGCAGGTTGTAAGTCAGATTGTAAACGACTTTAAAATAGGAATTCGTACGTTCAACATTATTGGAACTTATGGCACGGGTAAATCGTCATTCCTCTTGGCTTTAGAGCAGAGTATTAAAGGAACGAAGAGATATTTTGATCCTAACTTCATTTCTAACCCTAAAGTTGACTTTGTAAAAATTGTGGGTTCGTTCACCTCGATTATTGATAAATTTGCAGATACATTCGAAGTAACCACCTCAAAAAATAAGCATGAAAATATTCTATCTGAAATTTTCAACCGCTATCATTCACTTGGAAAAGACAATGGAGTTTTATTTTTATTCTTAGACGAATTTGGCAAATTCTTAGAGTACGCAAGCAAGCACAATCCCGAAAATGAACTGTATTTCATTCAGCAATTAGCGGAGTTTTGCAACAACCCGAAATACAATATTGTTCTTATAACAGCAGTTCACCAAAGTTTTGAATCATATGCATACTCTCTCACAAGCTCCCAAATACAAGAGTGGACAAAAGTAAAAGGTAGGTTCAGGGAAATTACTTTCAACGAGCCGGTTGAACAACTTTTGTTTTTAGCTTCTGAATATGTTTCTGAAAATTTTGAAAACAAATCCTCAAAAAAAGCAATTGAAAAATGTTTGAAGCTGGCGAATGAAACGAATGCGTTCAACTTCAATAAAGATTTTCTGAGTGATATTTCAACAAAACTTAGTCCTCTTGACATTCTTTCTGCAAACATTCTCACATTATCATTACAACGATATGGGCAGAATGAAAGGTCTTTGTTTTCGTTCCTCGAATCCACAGACCACACGGGCCTCTCTAAATACAACAAACGGGGAAACCCGTTTTACAATTTGAGTTGTGTGTATGATTATTTGAACTATAATTTTTACTCATTTCTCACTTCGAAATACAATCCTGATTTTTCTGCGTGGAGTTCAATCCGTTCATCCTTAGAAGAAGTTGAAAGAGCATTTGAGAGTTCCATTGGTGACTACACTAAAACAGTTAAAACGATCGGTCTGCTAAATATTTTTTCCGCCAGCGGAGCAATCCTGGATGAAAACTTTTTGAGCAACTATCTTGAAACAGCTTGTGGAGTTAATGATGCGAGTAGAATTATTGACACTCTAGAGAAGAAAAGAATAATTCGTTACCGTTCACACAGTAAGCGATACATTTTGTTTGAAGGAACTGATTTGGATATTCAGTCAGCAATTCTTGAAGCAGGAAATAAGATTTCAGAAGTTGGTGATGTAATTGCTTTGCTGAATAAGTATTTTCACTTCACACCAGTATTTGCAAAATTGTATTCTTATGATAAAGGAACACCAAGATTTTTTGAGTTTGTAATTTCTGAATTTCCTATTTCAAGAATACCCCAAGGAGAAATAGATGGTTTTGTAAACTTAATCTTCAACGGCAAAATAGAGCTTGAGGAAATAAAAGCAGCATCAGAAAATCAGAAGGAAGCAATTGTTTATTGCTTTTTCAAAAACTCCACGGAAATAAAATCCTTGCTTTTTGAGATTGAAAAAATTCAGAGGGTAATCGAAGAAAACAAGGAAGATAAAGTCGCCAAGAGAGAATTGGAAAACATTGTTGAAGCACAAATCCGCTTGTTAAATCACTATATTACTGACAGTATTTACACAGGAAGCAAAGAAGTCGTTTGGTTTTTTAAAGGCTTACCAAAACAAATTACAGACAAGAAAGATTTTAACAAACTTTTGTCACAAGTATGTAGTGAGGTTTACAATGAAACTCCGGTTTTCAGGAATGAATTAGTAAACAAACATAAGATCTCTTCCTCAATTCATACTGCTAAGCGTAATTATTTCAAAGCCTTGGCTAACCATTGGGATAAAGATAACTTAGGTTTTGAAGATGGGAAATTTCCACCCGAAAAAACGATTTACTTATCGCTGCTGAAAGAAAATGGCATTACTCCTGTACGGGAAAATTCGTTTGACGTGGCTAATGTAAATATAGATTCAACTTTTAATAACCTTTGGAAATATTCCGCTAGATTTTTAGAGAGTGCAAAGTCAGAACAGAAAAGAATTTCTGATTTCGCAGCAGTTTTGAGCAAGCGACCGCTGAAACTAAAGCAAGGGTTGATTGATTTTTGGATTCCAACGTTTCTATTTATCAAGCGAGAAGACTTTGCAATATTCAACGATGAAGGATACATTCCAAATTTGTCAGATGAAAATTTAGAACTCATTGCAAAGTATCCTGAAAAATATACTATTAAGACATTTGACATTGAGGGTGTCAAATTGGATATTTTCAATAGCTATCGGAAATTCTTAAATCAATCTACCGAATCTAAGTTTAACAATGAATCATTCATTGAAACTATAAAACCTTTTATCACTTTCTATAAAGGTTTACCTGAATACTCAAAACAGACAAAGCGATTAAGCAGTTCTGCATTGAAAATACGGGCTGCAATAACAAGTAGCAAAGACCCTGAAGAAACTTTCTTCGAAGCGTTCCCGAATGCTTTAGGAATTTCATTAACTACGTTACAAAAAGATGCTTCAAAATTGCATAGCTACACAACTAGTTTGCAAGATGCAGTTCGTGAATTAAGAACTTCATATTCTGATCTGGTACAACGGTTTGAAGAATTTATATGTAATGAGTTTGTTGGAAAGAAGGTGGACTTTGAAGAATACAAAGAGTATTTGCAAAAACGATTTGGCAAACTGAAAAAACATTTGCTGCTGGCAAACCAAAAAACATTTGTCCAGCGAATTGATTCATTATTGGATGATAAAAAAGCATGGCTTAATTCCATTGCACAAGCTGTTACTGGAAGAACACTAGAAATGTTTACTGATGATGATGAAATTTTGCTTTATGAAAAATTTAAGTCGATGATTTTTGAACTGGATAGTTTAACCAACATTTCAAAAGCCGACTTCGATGAGAATAGCGAAGAAGTAATTGGAGTAAAAATAGACACCTTCTTTAGCACAATTAATCCGAAAATAGTTAGGGTTCCGAAGAAAAAATCCGAAGAAATTGAACAACTGAAATCTGCAATGAAAGAGAAACTTGGTTCTGATAAAACTTCAAATATTGCAGCTGTATTAAACCTGTTAAAAGAGTTATTACAATGAGTATAGTTAGGCATGTATTAGGTATTTCAGGTGGAAAAGACAGTGCGGCATTAGCTATCTACATGAAAATAAAATATCCTTCAATAAACATTGATTTCTATACATGTGATACTGGAAAGGAATTAGATGAGACATACCAACTTATAAAGAACCTAGAAGTATTTCTGGGCATCAAAATAAATTTGTTACAAGCAGCACAGAACAGTTCCGAAGACTCCTTTGACCACTTCTTAAAAATGTATGGTGGATTTTTGCCTTCGTCAAATTCCCGTTGGTGCACCAAGAAATTAAAGCTAGAACCCTTTGAAAAATATGTTGGAACAGATCCAGTGATTTCTTATGTAGGCATACGAGGCGATGAAGATAGAGAAGGATATATTTCAACTAAGAGAAACATTCAATCAATTTTTCCTTTCAGAAAAAATATTTGGAGCGAAGATGTAATTGCAAAAATGTTCTCTACGCAAAACTTTGAGAAACTACAAGCACTATCAAGAAATGTTGATTTTGGAAGCTTAAACGAAAGGATGAATCAAATCATTGCTAAAAAATTAGATCCATCTTTCACACAAGCACAGAAATTAAATTCTTTGCTTGACACTGATGTAAAAGGGTTCAATCATTTGGTGTTTGAGTTTTTGAAATCATCTGATTACCCATTGTCAAAAGAAACTTCGTTCCCGCTTCTAGATAACGATGAAGTTCTGATACGAGAAGATATTTTCAGAATACTAGAAGAAAGCGGGGTTGGAGTTCCTGCCTATTACAATAAAGTTGATTTTGATGTAAACGGAAAAGCAGGACAGTATTCAAGAAGCCGTTCAGGTTGCTACTTCTGTTTCTTCCAACAAAAGATTGAATGGGTTTGGTTGCATGAACAGCATCCTGACCTTTACAAAAAAGCGATGCAGTATGAGAAAGACGGCTATACTTGGGGGCAAGGAGAAAGTTTGGAAGAACTGATTCAGCCAGAGAGAATGCAGCAAATTAAAACCGATTATTTAAAACGCATGGAAAAGAAGTCACAAAGCAAATCACCATATCTTATTGATATTTTGGGAGAAGCAGAAGGTGAAGGATGTGCAGCATGTTTTATATAAACAAATTAGTATGGCTATAAACTTAGAAATTAATGCTGGAAGGCTTTTATACGGCTTAAGTCGTATCGGATATACAACCACATCTGCTATATGTGACATAATTGATAATTCGATTAGAGCCAAGGCAACTTTTGTTCAATTATTGATAATTAAGGACCGTAATGATTTTTCTGATGCTAAGAAAAATAATGTTAAAGAGTATTTGATAATTGATGACGGAGATGGTATGAGTCGTGCTCAAATTCTTGATGCTTTAAAACTTGGCTCACCAGATGATCAATATGGAGAACATTCTTTATCAAAGTTTGGATTGGGCTTGAAATCAGCTGCTTTCTCCCAGGGAGATATTCTTGATGTGATTAGCTCAGATGGCACCGAGTTTAATAAACTTCAAGTTTCATTACCTGTAATAATGAAAACCAACGTATATACAGCTGAGGAAAAAGATATTGATGAAATTGACCAAGAAATTATATCTAAATTTTTACCAGGGGAAAAAGGAACGATTATAAGAATTGGAGGTATTCGAAAAAATAATCATCCCAGTGTCAGAAATACTATAGATGAGCTTAATACTAAGGTAGGTGTAATTTATTTCTATTTTATAAAAGAGAAAGGAATTAAAATTTGTATTGCTGATAAAGTTGTAAGTGCCATAGATCCTCTTTTTGAAGAAGAAGCTAACTTAAATGGAAACCTGGATGAAAACAATTGGGATGGAACTGAAGTGAAATGGGTTGAGAAGAGAAAGACAATTACACTAGATAATGAAGCTAAGATAACAGCCGAAATAGAAATCACGCATTTGCCTTATCCACCCATTTTTCGTATCACGAATTTAGGCGAAGCAAAAGATGCTGAAATAAGGAAAAAGTATTTGATTGAGTCAGGGAATTATGGCTTTTATGTTTATCGAAACAATAGATTGATTTCTTGGGCTTCGCACTTGAATGGAATTATTCCATATGACCAGGATTATTATGCTTTTAGAGGTCGGATTTCAATAAATAATGCAGCAGATGATTTTTTTAACATTGATGTCAAAAAATCAACCTTAACACTTTCTGATGAAGCATGGCGAATAATAAGTGATGTCACCAGAGAAGCTAGAAATAAAAGTAAGAATGCTTGGCTTAATGCTGGTAGAATACGCAAAGAAATCATTAACAAAGATCCTAATGAAATTGCAAATAAATTGCTCAGTGAATATGAACAAATAGAAGTTCTTCCCGGAGATGCAATTCCTACAGAAGAGGTAGCCGAAAAGAGACTTGAGCTTATTACAAATGACATGGCTACAAAGGTTAAGCTCATAGTAAAAATGATGAGAGAAGATAGAGGGGAGGAAGCCGGTGATATTGATAAGATTTCGCTGGAAGAGAAAGAGCAAGCAATTAAGGGTGAGATTAATCCACAGCTTTCTAAAATATTTAGAGTAAGCTCTGTAACAGACAATCTTCTCTGGGAGCCCTACTATGATACTGATTTGGGAAATTGTGTTCGCATAAATAAGCTTCATCGATTCGCTTTGTATATTTATGAGAACAATTCTGAAAATAAAGATCTGCAAGTCTCATTTGATTTATTTATGCTTCAACTTGCAGACTCCGAGTTTTATGCTTATAAAAACATAACGGACTTTGATTACGAAATGGTCAAAAAAATACTGTGGGATTTCAGAAGAATTGCTTCTGAGTTTTTAGCCCATATGGTACGTAAATTAGAAAACGAATTACCTCCAAACTATACCTCTGATAATGAATGATTCAAACTAATGTCTATAATATTCATAATGGGATTGATACGGCGTATATTTATATATGGGTTTCAAAATCGTCTAGCCTCATTTATATCGGAATGACAAATAATTCATCTGGTCCAATTGGAAGGGCTCATGGTCATTTTAATTCAACTGGTACATTTAGAAAAAGATTTTTGCAGGAAAAAGGAATTGGAATTGAAAATGTCCAAGATATGATTCTCTTAAGTTTCCCATTACCCAAAAAGCGCTTATATATAAGTGAAGAAAATTCATATAGGGAATCTGTTGAATATTTAGTGATGAAGGAACTTCAACTAAGCAAAGGTAGTTTGATCCCAAATTACAAAATTGTGTCATGGCATGATAGATTTCCAAGAAGGACCTCAAATTCAGAGGTAAAAAGAATTGCTAATGATATTGTAAGTGAATTCACTAGTAATTACAGTTTGTTGTAAGCTTTTAAAGATGGGAGTATATAAACATATATATATGGACAATAACGCCACTACTCAGGTTGACAAGAGAGTATTGGAGGTAATGCTCCCCTTTTTGACAAACAATTTCGCTAACGCAAGCAGCCTACATTATTTTGGAATTGCAGCAAATGAAGCAGTAAAAAATGCTAGAACCCAAGTTGCTGATTTAATTGGAGCAGAAGATAACGAAATCATTTTCACATGCGGTTCTACCGAATCAATCAATCTTGCATTAAAAGGCGTTGCAGAAAATTATTCTGCAAAAGGAAAACACATTATCACAGTTTCAACAGAACATTACGCAGTACTTGACACTTGCAAGCATCTTGAAAGCAGAGGATATGAAGTATCCTACTTGCCAGTGAAGAAAGACGGATTGATTGATTTGAACGATCTGAAAAATTCTTTGCGAGCGAACACAATACTAGTGTGCGTGATGTATGTAAACAACGAAACTGGAATAATTCAACCGATAAAAGAAATTGCTTCGCTTGCTCATGAGACAGGTGCGTTATTTATGTCTGATGCTACGCAAGCTGCAGGGAAGATTGAAATTGATGTTGATGCACTTGGAATTGATTTGTTGTGCATGAGTGGACATAAGATGTATGCTCCTAAAGGAGTCGGTGCATTGTATGTAAGGCAACGAATGAATCGTGTGAAGCTATCTGCACTTATACACGGAGGTGGACATGAAAAGGGTTTGCGAAGCGGAACACTAAATGTACCGGGCATAGTAGCACTTGGAAAGGCATGTGAAATTTCAGGTCAAGAAATGAAACAAGATGCTGAAAGAATTTCTTCATTGAGAAATGAATTAGAAATTGAGTTGCTGAAAATTGATGGAACATTTGTCAATGGGAAGCCGGAGAACAGAATCTATAATACAACTAATATTTGTTTTCGTGGAAGTGATGCAAATGTGATGATTGGCAGAATGAAGAATATTGCAGTGTCAAATGGTTCAGCTTGTACTGCGGCAGCAGTTGAACCTTCTCATGTTTTAGGTTCAATGGGGTTGAGTGATGATGATGCATTTGCTTCAATCCGTTTTTCATTGGGTAGATTCAATATAGAAAATGAAGTGAATGAAGTTGTAAAAACTATTTCAGAATTAAGATAACCAAATTTAAGATATGCTTAAGGACTGCGACTGGTCAATAGATAGGGATTATAAATCGGGAACGGAAAACGAACCGATGCAGTTTTATTTGGAAGGATTGGCAAACAGTTCTGAATTTCAATTATTGCTTGGATATTTTAGTTCTGCTGCAATTAATTTGCTATCAGTTGGTTTTGCCACATTTATTAGCAAAGGTGGAAAAATGAAAATGGTTATTAATCATTTACTTTCCGAAAAAGATAAAGAGGCAATAAAGGAGGCTGAAAATATTTACAGATCAATAAATGTTTTTGATTTATCTGATGTCGTTTCACTTGGGAAAACTCTGGATGACTATGATACTCATTTCTTTGAGTGTTTGGCTTATTTGATTGCAGAAAAGAGAATTGAAATCAAAGTAATCAAACCTAAAAACGGGAAAGGAATTGCTCATTACAAATCGGGTGTATTCAGTGATGGTGTTAGCCATGTCGGATATAAAGCATCATGCAATTTCACTTTATTTGGTTTGTCTGAAAACCTTGAAGAGTTGGAAGCATTTTTAAGTTGGGAAAATGGCAGATCAAACAAACTCATTAATAAGCAGTTGAAAGTTATTGATGCTTATTTTATAGAAAAGGATCAAGATGTTGAATACTTATCTGTAAACGAAATCGAAGTTGCTATCAGAGATAAGTTCGGAAAAAAAGAAATTAATGAACTTATTGTGCAAGAAGAGGAACTGCTGAAAAGAAAAATGAGCTTGATTAAGAACAGAAAGTTGAAAAGTACCATAATTAAAATATATGAAGATATTGACAAAATAAGAAGAAGTCCCAGGTTCCCACATAACGGTAAGCCAAGAGATTATCAGAAAAGCGCCTATGAAAACTGGGTCAAAAATAATTATTCAGGTGTGTTTGCCATGGCAACAGGAACGGGAAAAACTATCACTTCAATGAATTGTGTATTAAATGAATTCCAAAGAACAAAGACTTACAAGGCAATAATTCTTGTTCCAACATTAGTACTGGTTGAGCAATGGAAAAATGAGGCTAAGAACTTCAACTTTACCAACATTATAACTGTTTCATCCAAAAATCCAAATTGGAAACAGACGCTGACTGAACTTAAGACGAAAGATTCATTTGGCATAGCAACATCATACGTTCTGATTGCTACTTATAAATCTTTCACTAGTGACAAGTTTCAAGAGTTTGTAAAGGATTTGAACACGGATGAAATCTTTATTGCTGATGAAGCACATAACATTGGCGCTGTAAATGTTAAGAGCAAGCTCTTTCAACTGAAAATCAAAAAAAGAATAGGTCTTTCAGCAACTCCTAAAAGAGCATACGACCCAGAAGGTACCAAGGAGATTGAAGCATTTTTCAATGATTCTGAACCATATACTTACAATTTCCCAATGGAAAGAGCCATTGAGGAAAATATTTTGTGTAAGTACTATTACTACCCAACGCTTGTAAGCTTACAAGAAGATGAAATGAAAGAATACAATGAAATTTCATTAAGAATTGCAAGGTTGTTTCAAAAGGTCGCACAAGATGAGAGCGTAAAAAAGCAGTATGAAAACTTATTGATGTTGAGAAAAGCCATTATACACAAAGCTAAAAATAAGTTTGATGCATTTAAAATTATTGTAAATGACATCATTAAATCTGAAACAGGGTTGAAGTATACGCTTGTATACGCCCCTGAAGGCTATCATTCAGATGATGATTTTATAGAGGAAGAATTTCCTGAGGTTGAAAGTGATTCAAGAATTATTGATTTCTACTCAAACATTGTAAGAAGTATTTCACCTAACACACATATTGCTCAATACACAAGTGAAAGTGAAGACAAAGAAAATTTGCTTCGCAGTTTTGAAAATGGAAAGATTGATGTTCTTCTTTCTATGAAATGTTTGGATGAAGGTGTTGACATTCCGAGAACTGAGCAAGCAATCTTCTGTTCAAGCACTGGAAATCCTAGACAGTTTATTCAACGAAGAGGGAGAATTTTAAGAAAACATCCTGATAAAAAGTTTGCAAAAATTTTCGACCTTGTTGTGATCCCAATGGTTGCTAGCGGCAGTCCTAATTATGACAGCGAGAGAAAACTTGTTCAGAAGGAGTTAGAACGAGTAGTTCATTTTGCTTACATGGCAATAAATAAGTATGAGGCAATTGAGGGATTGAAAAGGATTTGTGAGTATTATGATTTGAATTTAGATACCATACACCTTGAATTAAAGAGTTAATTATGCAAAAAAACACACTCAGAGCGTTTCTACTAGACGAAATTTTTCGTGAGAAGTTGAAATCAATATACAACTTAAATGAGAAGGATATTGATAATATCTCTATGACTAGTATAGAAAATATCCCAGAACTAATTGTTATCAAAGAAATGATAAACAAGCAGACTGATGACAGATTAACAGCAAACATTATTGCCGGTCAAATCAATAATCTCTTAGATAATAGATTGAAAAAGGAACACCATGAAAATACATAGTATATCATTGACTAATTTCCTCTGTTATTATGGCAGCAATAACAAAATAATCTTTGACGATGGATTGAATTTAATTCTTGGTGCAAATGGTTATGGAAAGTCAAAACTTTATGATGCTTTCCAATGGGTCTTCAAAGATGGTATATCCGATGATTCTTCTCCTGGAAGAATTAAGAATACTTCTTTTCTTAGAAGAGAATTGATTGCAGAAAAAGCATTGCTGGAATGTGAAATAGGAGGGAAAGTGTACTGTGAAGTAATGATCGAAGTTTCAGACAGCAGCACAACCTACCAGTTAAAGAGAAAATATTTTGCATCAAAGAAAGAAGATGATACCTGGGTAGAAGCAAAAACAAGTTCCTTTGAAGTTTACAAAAAAGATGTGATCAACTTCAAACCTCTTGATGAGGATTTGGCATTGACAATTCCGAACCGCTTAATTGGAGATGAGGTGATGCCTTATGTTTGGTTTCAAGGTGAGAAAGGTGTTAATAGCATTATTGACACATCGAGCAAGGATTCACTCAAACGAGTAATTGAAAGGCTTTCTGACATTGAAAAGTGGGATAATTATCTAGCAATAATTCAGAAGGCAGCTACAACTGCAGGCAATGACTTCACAAGAGAATTGAAGAATAACAATCGTAACCAACTGGATTATGATAAATTAGTCATTGACCAAACCTTAATTAAAAGCAAACTTGATAAAGCAAAGGAGGAATTGAGCAATGCTATTTCTAATCATGAAGCCGCTAACTATAAGTTCAATTCAATTCTTGGCAAGCTGGATTCGGCACAAAAAATTACTGATTTAGATAAAAAAAGAAAGCAAAAAGCTATTGAGCTAGAAGAAACAATAAGTTTAATTGATTCATTCCAATTGAACTTCACTAAGCGGTTGTTCAATGATTACTGGTTGCTAATGGGAACTGAAAAACTCGTTTCTCTTTTTGAAGAAAAATATAAGATTTATAATGATTTTGTAAGCCAACGAAAAGTTGCAGAAGCCTTTGCAAAAGCAAACAACAACTCACAAACAAGATTGCCAAGAGGAATTCCTGAAAGAATGCATTTGCAGAGAATGTTAGACCAACAAATTTGTCTAGTATGTAACAGACCAGCAAAAAAAGACACGCCCGAATACAAAGCAATTGAAGAACTTTTACCAGAACTAACAAAGGTAATTGACTCCAGGCCTGATATTGAATCAGATTTAAGAAGGTTATGGAATACCAGTTTCTCTATGTCAGACAAATTTGGGAATGCCGATACAGAAATTGCAAAAGCAATTCAAGATAGAGATAGATTAATTCAAAAGAAAACAGAACTCGAGGAAGAATTAAAAAGGCTGGAGGCAGACATCAACAATGAAATTTTAAACAGCGGCATAGACAAGGCAACTGATATTGTTTCTATGGCGGAGGTTACAAGTCAAGACATTCAGAAATATTCTAAACTAAAAGGGAGGTTAGAATTAGAACAGGAAAATCAAGAAAAGGAATTTAAGACAGTTGACTCAAGATTAAAGCAACTTTCTATTGGAAGCATTAATCCATTGTTTTTGCAAAAGAAAGAACTCCTTGAAGACCTTGTTGAACTTTCAACAAGAGTAAAAGAAAAGCAATACAAATGTTTAGTTGACCTGTTGGAGAAAGCAGCTAATGTACACTATGAAAATATTAACAAACCAACTGGTGCATTTTATGGAAGGATAAAATTTGTTGAAACATCAGGAGGCGGTTATATTCCAGAAAACTTTGACGATAGCAATCAGCGAGTTTCAAATCCTAATACTTCACAAACAACTTCTTTAAAGCTGTCTATAATTTTAGCAATCATGAGCGCGAATCAAAACAGAGGTTACAACAACCGTTACCCGCTTATTGCTGATGCTCCAATTTCAGATTTTGACCCCTTAAAGAAAAAATCATTTTTGATTGAAACAGCAAACACATTCAATCAAAGCATAGTTATCATTTACGATTTTCTTAACGAGGATACAGAAAGAACAAATCGTTTTAAACCTGATATTTCAGAAATAAATGAGCTTCAAAAGTTGATTGAGAAAAACAAAAAGAAATTGACGGTTCATCATCTTGATATTGCTGATGGAATTTCTACAACCAATAGAAAAGAGTTATCAATTAAAATCAAACCAGTTAATTTGATATGAAACTACTATTAGAAAAATTTGAATCAAAAACACCAAACTATCCAGACATTTACAGAGATCTGATTGATTCACTTTCAAGGAAAAAAGAAGTTAGCACTTCTGATAAAACGGATGTCGAACAATTTGAAAAAGGAAAAGCATTTGGAACATACTACGAGTGTTACATGTATGCAGTGATGATTGGAATTAAAGCTAAAAACCGATTAGCCTTTAATAGATCAGAAGGAACAAAGTTTCTTTCAATAGGTGAATGGAGACCAAAACAAATTACCCAATACTTATTTATGAGTTTACTTGCATTAGCAGAGTTTCCATTTGAAGAAATAGAAAATTTGACAGAAGAACAAGCAAATGAAAAGGCAAATGAACTGCTTCATTTGATGGAAGGATATGCTAAAGGCGGCTTTGAAATTCTTGCAAAACGGATTAAAGATGATTCAAGATACTTTGAAAACACTTTGAATGTAGTAGGATTTTTAAAACAATCTGAAAATGCTTTATAATAGTCTAAGGACATTAGTTTTTCAATATATCTCAGTTTTAGCCTAATACTTTTTCAGATTTCAATTTCTAATGCTTATTATTCTTTGGAAGGATTAGGATCTTTGCCAGGTATAACTATGTAAGAATCTCTTTTTTACCATAAGACCTGTATTCTAAAGTATAGATATTTTATTCAATTTTGCTTACATTTTTCTTCTGCTCCTGTTCTCTAAGTTTTTGCTGTATCGCTTTATCAGCAAAAAGCAGTTCAGCCGAACCTAGCTCATCTGTATAAACGAAGTTTAAAATAACTGAAGGTTTGTTCCAATAAACTATTGAAGTCGTTCGATATTGTCCGTTCATGACATCTCTCCATTTAATAACATCTGAATTTGAGAAAGTTCCATATTTACCTTCTAATCCATCAAGCATATCTGTGCCAGACTGATAACCTGAATATTTGACATCGATAACTGAAAGTATATCATCGTAAAAGCAACAATCAATTTTGACATTATCCCCCCCTTGAGTTTTCCTATTAATTGAATACACCACCATCCCTTTAGCACTTATATTAGTATGTATTGACCAGAAATTTCCTTTTTGTGCATCTGAATAAGATGATAGGAATTTAGCAGTTTTAGTCCCAAGTATTATTCCAAGAAATGAATTAGGAGTTGATGGCTGAGATAAAATTACCTTGAACATAATACTGAATAAAAGAACTGCAGATATTTTTTTCATAATTCAAAAACATTTTAGTAGCAATATCAAATCTAGGAAATAATAAATAAGTTATTTCAAATAATATGGTTAGATTCGTCTTAAGTATTCTTAATATTTTAATTTATGGGTAATTACGTTAAAAAAATGGAATATATAACCCTCATCTGTAACAAATTAAATGAGGCTGGAATTAAATTTGACATTGGAGGCTTGCAAAGTGGTATATCTCAGGCCCTGGTAATAGTATTGAAATAAAGTCGTGGCAACCAGCTGATTTGGCTGACTATATCATCATGAGTGTATTTGCTAAATCCGAAATTGATTTCAATGAACTGGAAAATAAGGAAGATAAAGAAGTAGAGAAGGAAATTTTGAACTTAAGAAAACTGTTGGAAGAATTTGCCAACGGTGGCTTTGATAAAATAAGAGCAAAATTGGAAATCGAACCTACTTTCTTTGAGAATAACGATAATTGTTTTATTGATTTGCTGGAAGAAAAATAATTTTCTGAAACTTTGCATGTAGCGTATTACCACGTAGCATAACCAATAATGATTAACGTCACATTCAACAAATAGAAACAATGATTGAAATCTGACCTAATTACAGGATTAGTGAAAAAAAAATTGGATGATACAGAAGCAGCCATCAAATTGGGGATTACAAAGGAACTTTTATACGCTTATATTAGAAATGCTCCCAAAAAGCATCTTGGGCATGAAAAGAAATTACATACGGTGGTAAAAAATGGGAAAAATTATTTTAATGTAACTGATTTAGAAGAATTTGATAAATATTTAAAAGAACCTTGGTCAAATTCAAAAGAACCCAGACCTGAGATCCCAAAGTACATCCAAGAATACTTAAAATCGGAAATTGGTGGACAATGTCCAATTTCGGGGAAAGGGTATCCTTTAGAAAATGCTCATATAATCCCGTATAATGAATCACTAAATCACCATCATCATAACTTGCTTCGTATATCTAAAGAAGAACATACTAAAGTGGATAACGGAGTAATATCAAGGGAACTGCTTCGAGAAATAAAAGAAAATTTGATTGAAAGCCTGCGTAGAAATCTGAAACACGAAAATAGTAGCTACGGTTCATCTTTTCATCCTCCTAATCCGCATCCAATATTTATTGGAAGATCAGATAAATTGCTTGAATTAACGGAAGCAATGGAGTTTGAGAGATTAATAATTATAGAGGGATTAGGGGGAATAGGAAAAACACAATTACTATTAAATGCCCTGGATAACGTTAGGTACAACAATCCTATCTTCTGGATTAATATAGAAGCAATCGGAAGCATTGAGGACTTGTCTGTAATCCTTCATAATGCTATTTCTCAATATTCTGTGGGTAATATTTCGGAATCAATTATTGGGTTGTTATGCCAAAGACAGATTACGCTTGTATTTGATAGTTTAGAGAAATTGTTAATAGCTGATAGAGATGAAATAGAAAGCTTCATTCAAAAATTATTGACACAAACTAAACTTACTCAAATTATTATCACAAGTCAGATAGATTTATCGATTTTAGATTTTCGGAAAAAAGTAATTAAGTTAGAAAGATTAAGTTCTAATGATAGTCTTTCATTAATGGCTGAGTTATTAGAAGATCAAAATAATATAGAAAAGGGGCACATTGACTGGTTACTTAATTTTTGCAATGGTCATCCGCTTTCCATCAAGCTTGTAGTTTCTCTCATGAAATTCTATAAATCTTCACAACAAGTTATAGTACAGCTTAAAAAATCAGGAAATATAAAACATCCCATAAACATAAAACACGATAAATCTAATGATTTAGACATATGTTTATCGACAATATATAATTGTCTAACCTCAGACCAGAAAAAAATTCTGCATTATTTAAAATTTTTCCCTGGGGGTATAAAAGTAAAATGGGCTGAGATACAACTTGAAATATCTATGTTTATATTTGATATCGCCGTGCTACAACAGTTTTTCTTTATCGAAACACGAAAAGATCAATTGGGATTTGAACGTTTATCCATTTCCAATCCAATACATCCGTTTCTTAAGGAGAAAGCAATGGAGAGGCTTCAAGAAAGCGAACAGGAGCTTCAATATTCGGCTATAGTAAATATAATGACGGAAGCATCTGTTGTAGATTTAAATTATATTGAAACAGGAATAGAAGGACCACCTTCCTATGGGATTATTAGGATTGAGGATGAATTGCAAAATTTACTTGAAGCGCTTACGGTATCTCAAGAGAGTGTAGATTACTTTGACAAATTAGGTGCAGAAAAACAGAAAATAGAATATCTTCAAGTTATTTCCGGCATTACAGGTGCTTTGGGTAAGTTTTGCTTTACAAGTGGGGATTTTGAAAATGGAATATTATTTTCAAAAGCAGGTATTGAAGCTAACTTAAAATTAAGTTGGGTTGAAGCCGCTTCTATTCAATATCTGTATTTAGGACAACTTCAAAGAAGACAATTTGACAATATTGGATTTGCCAAGACAGTTGAAGATTTGAATGATTTGGCTGAAAGAACTGGAAATATTGAAGCAAAGTTGCATGCGAAATGGTCTAATGGCAATCTTGCATTAAATAATAATGACTTCGCTAATGCAATGGTTTCATTTGAAGAGGCTGCTAACATTATACAAAAAATGATCGAAGTAGAAAATAAATTAAATACAATAGGAAAAAATGATGATAATGCATTAGAAAGATTCGTTTCAACAACTTTGATCGGAAATTTGTCACTAATAAGTTGCGATTTTGCCCGGGCATATGAAATGACTGGTAATTACCTAGAGGCAAGCAAACATTATAAGAAGGCAATAGAGATTCAAGAGAAAATTGAGGATGAAATTAATCTGATGAGTTCTTACCATAACTATGCAAATTGCCTTACTCATATTGACCAGTTGGATGAAGGAGTTAAATATTACTTCAAGTCAATCGAAGGATTTAAGAGGAATAGACAATTCGAATATTTAGCAAATTCTATTTCTGATTTAGGAGACTATATGGAATGTCGACCTGAAATTGCTGAAAGTAATATGTTGGATGAATATACCCTATCTTTAGCATTATTTAGTATAGGCTATCAATTGAAAGATTATATAAAAAGGGAATTAATTAGTAGCGATTTTGATGCTGTTATTGAAAACATTCCACCTCTCCTCATAGGCAAAATGATTCGTATAATTCGATTGATAAGTTTCTCACCACACCGTCTTGTTTTATCAAACTGGATAACCAATTTGGCAGAAGAAATTGATATACAAAAGATGAAGATAGGTTTTTTTACTGCTATATTAAATGTGGGGCATGCAGTAGGAGGAGTAGATCAATGGCGAGATTTATCCGAAAATCGAGTTTTAATGTTAAAGGCAATATTGCAAGGTTGTTTAATCTTAAACGGTGGACCTGATCTAAAAAGCAAAACACGAGTTTTTTATTGGTTGGCTAAATGGATGCAATTTACGAGACTTGATTCTGAGGCCACAGCTGAAAAACTTTGGGATCAAGCTTGGAATAGTTTTGATAAATAAAATCTATATTGTCTTCAAGTTCTATTTAAGCAACATTATTTGGGACATTATGAAATACATTCTTGTCCATGCTGTGGATTAAAATCGTTGACAACATTTGATTATTGGACTGTAATTGCGGATAATAAAACTCGTGTGGAAAAAGCACAGTGCGTAGTTTGAGGATACACAATACGCATTGAAGTTGGTGAACCAAAAGATTTCGGAATTTTAAATGATAGGTTATTTAAGTATATTGATTAAAATACACCTGTGCCAATCTACTGGAATTGACTTACCTCCCATTACTTATCAAATTCCATCAATTCAAAATATTAAGTTTTATTTAACGACCGTATGATGAAACTTTCTAAAAACATATAAAAACAGAAGAATAAAGTTCGATTAACGCTTTCTATTAATCAAAGTTCTATTTATCTTTGTTTTTGCATATAATAGAACTATTATGATTTTTGGCTACGCAAGAGTTTCCACCAAGGAACAGAATTTGAATTTGCAGACCGATGCGCTTAAAAAAGCCGGTTGTGAAAGGATCTTCCAGGAGAAAGTTTCCGGGAGAGCTCCAAGCCGGCCAGAGCTTTTAAAACTCCTGGAACAAATAAGACCCGGGGACACCTTAATAGCTTTTAGCGTTGACCGCCTGGGGAGAACCACAAGGGAGCTGGTAATACTTTTAAATGATTTTAAAGAAAAGGGGATAATATTTAAAAGCTTATCCGAGGGAATTTTTGACACGTCAAGCCCGATGGGAGAGGCTATCTTCCAAATAATTGCCATCCTGAAGGCGATGGAAGTAAATGTTCTCCGGGAGAGAACGATAAAAGGACTTGAAGCGGCCAGGGCAAGAGGCTTAAATGGAGGTAGACCGGAAGGATCTTACAACAAGAAAAAAGCCTCTGCAGTTGTTACGCTCTATAAACAAAAAGAAACTATTAACTTTATCGAGGAAACGCAGAATATAAGCAGGTCAACTATTTACCGGTATCTTAGAAAAGAGGGAGTAGAGGTTAAGGGTTTCAAGAAAACAAAAAACATTTAAAATATATATACCGTATATATAATATATATTGTATATATTTGCTCTTTAAAATATAAAACTTTAAATCAGAGACTATGCAAGCAGTTAAAACAAAACGTAAAATTATTGACCTGAGACCTGAAACAGAGAAGAATTTAAGATTAATAGCAGTTAACTATGGCCAGAATTTAAAATCATACATTGAAAGTGTATTAGAAGAATTAGCAAATGAGGATGAAATGTTAATTGCATTATCTAAGGCACCTGGGACAGATGAAATTTTAAGCCAATCTGAAAAGACTGAATTCTTAAAATCTTTATCAATATGAAATTTGAGATTTCTAAAGCATTTGTTAAAGACACTGAACCGCTACCAAAAAAAGTAAAGTTGGTTATCCTGGAGGTAATAAAAGAGATTCAATCTGCCAAAGTGCCTGGTGAAATTCACGATTGTGCAAAACTAAAAGGGGTAGGGGATATATATCGAATTCGAAGAGGCCTTTACAGGGTGACTTTTCAATATGATGGGAAAACGGTCACTTTGAAGAGAGTTTTACCAAGAGGCCAGATATATAAAAAACATAACTTATGATTCTCGAAAATGAAGACTTTAGACTATTTGATAAAGAAAAGCAAAAAGACAGATTCGAAATAAGAACAAAAGTTGTTAATCCGGAAATATCGCAAGAAGTCTTTAATCTTTTTCTTAAAAGGTTTAATGAAATATACAACAATGATATTGATGTTTTAGAAGATGATCAATTTAATGTTAAACGCTATAGGACAAATCAAAGAGGATCTACCGATGATTATGATTTTATATGTATAATCTTCGATTTAAAAGGTTGGGATAACATTAGCATTGAGAGTTTTTATAGTTTTTACGAAATAGAAGGCTTTAAGATAAATGATTTTGTCATTAAATGGGGGGAAATGCATATACTCTATACCTGGGAAAATACAATTTTCACCAACATAGACGGAAACACAAAAGAATTCACAATTGATATGCAATAAATTAAACGGCCCAATTAAACGCATCTCTTAAAAGAGATCGGAGAGTTCGGAGGATATTGACCCCCTGAATACGGATTAGAGACCATGAAAACAAATGTGTCAATAAACAAATTATTACAGGAATCATCAAAATAAACTAATTATGGCACCAAGAGCAACCTGTCCAAAATGTGGAGAAGTAAGAATTGATAAGGGAACTTTAAATAAATCGACTTCGGGAACAGAACTAATTTGGCTTGCAGATTGTCCGATATGCGGGCAAACAATAAATTCAGAAAATGCGAAACCTTATCCCATCCCGGAGGAAGATAGTTTCAACCCCCAGGATGATGATTCAGCTGAAGTAAAATATATCACCAGGAAAAATAAAGCCTAACTTTAAGTCATGAAAAGGAATTTATTAATCTTATCTCTTTTACTTTTTTCATTTACCCAGGCTAATTGTCAAAAGTTTAAAAATATCAGAATTACCGAACCGGAGTTTTCCGGTACCGCTGTACTGGTAAATGACACTATCGATAGCGGTATTTTACTGGAACAACAAACTGCAAAAATGGGTAAAGTTAAATTGCGTTCCAAGGAAACATCATTAGAAGTTAATTCTTGCTGTTCCGCTGTTTTTGCCGACACAATTAATTCGCAATTTATTGTTCGGGTTTCAGATAATTCAATTAAGCCAGACGATGTGATTAGTGTTGTTAAAATGAATATTGAAAACAGCAAAAGGAGCTGGAAATTTTCAAAACCTGAAACCGTAGAGTTCAAAGCTAAAAAGTATGGGACCAGTTCGTACTTAATTACTGTTCCAAAACTTACCATCGGACAATATGGAATCTATTTCAAAAATACTTACAACGTTAATCTTTTTGGAGTAAAATAAATATTCTGAACTTTTTTCGAATACAAAACAAATATGAATTTTTAAGAGATCTTCTTTGGAGGATCTCTTTTTTATTTCATTTTAATTAAGATTCTGAGAGCAAAAAAAACTAAGAAAATTCATAATACAAATCAGCGAAGCACCATATGTTTTTTGGTTTTTTCCACAGGGATTTATTTCAAATGTCTCAGGGCATTTCACGAGAGGTGGTGTTTGCTTGGCTAACGATATTTAGTTATTCCCGCGAGCGTTTTGTTACGGGCTATGCAATGCTAAGGAAGTCTTGAAACGAGAAAACGTTTCTTTGAGATTTTAACCCTTTACAGCATTAATGCGAGTAAAAATTGAAGCCAGTAGAAACAAATTCACACGTTTTGATGATTTGTTTCCGAAGGAAAGCAAGATGGAATCAGGCTAACCTGATTCTGCTATCATGCATAGCCTGATAATCAAGTAATTGAAAAATAAGTATAATTATTAAATAATGATATATATTTTGAATCTCCAATTAAATGAATACATTTGTACATAAATATAATTAATTAATAATTATTATATGCAAAAATACGTCACAATTAGCATAACTCCCAAGAGTAAAATAATTATTGACCGCCTGGCAGACAAATACGAAATGAGTCAAAAAGACTTTGCTGAAGCAATGGCCAAATACTTTGACACAACCGGGGTAAATCCTAAAGACATGCAAGTACTTTCTCCGGCAGAAGAACTTAAGAAATTCCGGGATACAATAATCTCATTCATGAGAAAACAAGAGAATGATTTTATAAAACCCACCTTCGGGAAGATGGATACTTTGATTGCAAGGTTTGTAACATATATCGAAGAAGAAGCACCAAAAAGAGGAGAGGTGGCGGGTCAAAATAAAGTTAAATCTTTAGCTCTTTCCGCAGATATAAACAAGGAAGGAAAGAGTGGATCCACGGTAAATGAAACTTTAAAGAATGATGTACAATCCGGGGAAATAAAATTACTCCAGGAGAAGCTTAATAAAGCAGAATTGAAATTAAAAACAACCAAAGAATATCTTGGAAACATACTCTCAAACACGGAAGAAAAAGCTACAGGACTGACAAAAAAACCAGTTATTGAGCTCCCAATCGGAGATATTAACGAATACAGAAAATACTTAAAAACGCTTTAATGTACGTTAAAATTCACTCAGCAAAAAAGGATAATAACAAGGGTAGCTGTAGGGACCTTATTAATTATTTGGAGAAAGAGAACCTGGAGAAGGATCTCTTAAACCAGGAGAAGTTTTTTGATCAAAAAACTAGTGATGTTTCTTTCTATTCAGCCCAGGCATCTATAGATAATAACAAAGGGAAATTGGGGAAAGACGAAACCAAGTTTTACATGATTTCCGTTAACCCAAGCAAGGAAGAATTAAGGCATATTAGCAAAAAAGTTTCCGGAAGAGATATAAAAAACATATCCCAATTAACCTCCATCGAACTGAAACGTTACGAGGAAGCTTTAAAGGATTATACCCGTAAAGTGATGGACGACTACGCTAAAAATTTTAACAAGGGACTTACCGGAGAGAACCTTATTTACTTTGGAAAAATTGAACACTTCCGGTATTATGGAAGGGACTCAGTGGAAGTGAAAGAGGGTTTATATAAGGAGGGAGAGAAGAAAGAGGAACTACAAACACACGTGCATGTTGTAGTCTCAAGAATGGATCAGTCGAAGAAGATCCGTTTAAGCCCGATGGCAAATGCTAAAAACTCAAAGAATATTTTAAATGGCAAAGAGGTCCAGATCGGCTTTGACAGGATGAAATTTGTTCAGAGCTGTGAGAAAAGCTTTGATTCTAATTTTGACTATAAACGCTTGCAACAACATAAATTTTCTCATTATCACACGATGAAGAACCAAATGAGAAATACCGCAAAAAATGTTGTAATGAGCCTGGCAAGAGACGTACCGATGGTAAAAGAGTATAATAAAGTGTCACAAGTTGTAAATACTGCCACTCACCTGGCTAAAGCGAAAGATCCGCTGGATGCCCTTTCAGCAGTTTTTAAAGAGGTACCAGGAGCCAAAGAGTGTATAAAGGCAATTAATTACGCTTATAACCCCGTAAAAATTATCCTGGATATTGGCAAGAAGGTTTTAACAACTGCCTTGAATACGGGTCTTTAAATATTAAACATGGAACGTATAATTAATTATTTTCAGCAGCTTACACTTATTGCAAAGCTTATTTTAGTAGTGGTTGTTTTGGTTGTATCGTTGTTACAATTCATGGCACTTTCTTTTAAGATTAAGTATTACGCTAGAATTTTACTTATTCTATTTATACAGGGTCTGGTTTACTTGTTTTTTACTTTGCTTTATAGTTACAGCCTCCCTTTACATTTCACCATATTTGTTTTGACAAGCCTTCTTTCAATTATCTTTCTTTTTATGACCAGCACCAAGCTACTGAGTAAAACAGGCAAAATTGACCCTATTTGGAGCGTTAAATTTCCAATAAGAAATTCTTCCCCTCTTATTATGCAAAACATAAAAAGAGGAATCGCTATTTTCGGTAGCGCAGGGAGCGGGAAAACAGAAAGTGGTTTTGTACCAATTCTTAAGCATGCCGGGGAAAGAAATATTCCCTGTCTCTGCTATGATTATAAAAACGGAGAGATAACTGAAATAGCGCACTACTTCTTTCAGAATTCTACGATAAAACAGGCGACTATTATACCACATTCACCGATGTACTCTGACCGGGTAAACCCATTTTTGCCGAAGTACATACCCACCGAGCAACACCTGAGGCAACAGACGAAGCTGATCTTTGCAAACCTTAAGAAAGTTGACAACGTGAAGGAATCAGGAAGTAGTTTTTTTGACAAGATCCCTGAGCCGACACTTGCAGCTGTTATTTGGAGGCTAAAGGTAGATTACCCTGAAATGTGTACACTCCCTCACGCCGTTGCTTTGTGCCTGGTGAAAACACCAACAGAAATAGTTGACTTTATTTCGAAAAATCCATATTCAAGAGCTATTGGATCTCCACTGGTTGATTCGCTTATATCAGAAAACCAAGTGGCAGGAGTTAAAGCTTCGCTTTCGCTTCCTTTAACAGATCTTGCGCTTCCAACAATATTTTGGGTTATGAGCGCAAATGATGTTGATCTTGATATAAACAACCCGGAGAACCCGACATTTTTGAGTATCGTTAATGATCCAAGGCTTGAAAGAATAAACGCCCCCTTTATTTCTGTTATAATAAGCACGGCAATCAACAGCATGCAGATCCGGAACCGGCCAGGAAGTTTTCTTTTGTTTGATGAAGGGACAACTTTTTACATTGATGGAATATCCAAGATACCAGCAACGATGCGAAGCTATAATATAGCCACCGTATTTTCAACGCAGGACCGGGCACTGGCTAAAGAAAATTATGGAGACGTGATCACCAGTTCCTTGCTCGCAAACCTTTCATATCAAATGATAGGAAAGGCTAATGACCCGGATAGTGTTAGATATTACAAGAATATAAGCGAGGAAATTGAAAAGAGGACCGTTTCCAGATCCTTTACTAATTCCGTTATTGGAGGTGATACCAGAACATCGGAGGGAACAAGGGAAACATCTAAGTATAAGAACCAGGATTTCACCGGACTAAAGCAAGGACAATTCTTTGTTTTTGCTGACGGGAAGGACAAGCTCTATAATTTTGACCTGTTTCCTTTTAAACGATTGGAGCTAAAGGTGAAGCACCATATCACAGAAAAGGATCTGAACGACAATTTTATCCGGATCATGGAAGACGTGAAGGGTATAATTTAAAAACCCAAACAGGTAACTCTGGCTTATGGTGTTCAATATGAACCGGCCAGTTGAAGTCAATGCCTCTGCTTTTCTGATGTACCAAAGAACGTCTATGGAAAGTTAAAATTGAAATTTTAAATTAAACTTAGTTCCCTTATTCGGACTGTAAGTATCCCTTTCCATATTAAAATTTATTGTTTATAAAGGGGTTGGTGTATTCATCGTTTTTTAATCTATGCTTATTCATCTCGCAGTATCTTATTAGCCAGATGACCATTCTCCTCTGGCAGGATACTGGCATACAAAGTAGTCATTGAAATATCCGAATGGCCAAGTTGTTGCATCACGTAGCGCAAATTCCCAGTATCATGTAATAAATACGTTGCGTACGTGTGCCTTGCCTTATGAATGGAGTATCGGTCTGATAAACCTGAAACCTGTATAGCTTGTTTAAAAGACTTCATGAGTGTAATAGGGGGAGAGTGTTTTCTATCTCTGCCTGAAAACAATGGAGAATCCATTTCAACAGACTGTTTTAAGGTCTTTGCTTTGTAGTTAATGAAGTCCTTTAAATGCTTGGTTAACTTCTGATCGATATAAACAGTACGTTTCTTATTTCCTTTACCATGTCGTACAATTATATAAGGATCGGGTTCCTTAAAAGATATATCGCCAACCTTTAAAGCTGCCATCTCGCCGACTCTTAATCCACTGTAAAGAGCCAAATCAATTAACATATACCGAACAGGCCATGTTTGACGTCCTTTTATTAAATCCAATTCGGCATGTTCCCGAGAGGTTTTCATTAATTGCTGCCGTTCTTTCCTACTCAGAAAGTCTTCAGGAGTTAGAATGTAGTTTTTCAATTCAGGTATATTATAGTTTATACCTATAAATGTATATAAAATATCCCGAATAATATTATGATTGCTTGATTATTTTATAGAAAATAACTATTTTAAATAAATTATTGGCGAGGTGATAGGGTTGGGCGTATAGACCACATTTCACCAGTCATATTAAATTTAGCATATTTGATTTAATCAAAAATCCTGAGATTTACATACAGCTTGGCATAAAATCAGGGAAGTCTATTTATTCCCAGTTTGAGGTAAATACTGGAAGATTTATGTTCGTGCCCCAACCACAATTGGCAAAGGAAGTTTGGAAGAAATTTATACCATGAAAAATTTTAAAAGAAACTCCTGATGAACAGAATGAGAAAAATGTATCTTTGGTGTTTTCTCTGATTGCGATCTTTTGGAATATTTGGATCAACATCTTATTAATCGTATCCGAAAGGGTGAGATTGCTGCTTTCGAAGAGCTTTACAGCCAGTACTATATATTCCTTTGTCTTATTGCCGATCATATTGTCAGAAACCCTTCAGATGCGGAAGAAATTGTATCCGATGTATTTGTCAAAGTTTGGGATCTCAGGGAGAAAATCGAAATTAATACTTCAATAAAAGGATATCTGGTCAAAGCCGTTCATAATACATCTCTGAATTACATCGATAGGTTGAAATTAACAAGAAAGTTGACTGACAGCATAAGTGATTCAGATTTTAAATTGCTGGCCTGGGATAGTGATTATCCTCTAGGGCAGTTATATGAAAAGGAGATCATGAGTATTCTTCAGAAAGGTATCGCTGAACTTCCTGATGCCTGCCGCGAGATATTCATCCTCAATCGCACTGACAATATGAAATACAGCGAAATTGCCGATAAGCTCGGAATATCAGTAAATACTGTAAAAACCCAGATGAAAATTGCACTTGCTCACCTGCGGGAAATTCTCAAGGATTATCTTATGATTCTTTTTCTGTTGATAGGTATTTGAAAAATATTTTACTTTCCTTTCACCCTCTGCGGATTTCTTCCTGTCTTTAGTTACAGATTCACCTGAATTATGCGGAATTTGAAAGTTATTTGGGTAGATAGGTTAGTTAGTTAGGAAAAGGTCGATAAGTCACAACCAAAATTGTGAAAGGTGGTGACTTATCTTAATTATTGTTCAAAATCATGGAATCGGAAGAAAAAAAACAGTCAGAAGACAATTTATTTGTGAGTTATCTGAAAGGCGAATCGACCGCTGATGAGACTGGAGAGCTGATCAGCTGGATAAAAATGAGCAGAGCTAATAAGCGTTATTTTGATGAGTATTGCGAAATATGGATATCGGCAAAAGTTGCATTAAAAAACCCGGGATTTAATGTCCAGCAAGGTTTCTGGAAATTCAGACAAAGAATCAAAATCAATGAAGATTCAGGTGCCAGCGGGAATAGAACTTACTCATTTAAAACTATTTTGAGGTATGCAGCTATAATTATAATTACTTTTTCCATTAGTGGTTTCCTGTTTTATAATACAGGTAAAAGCCGGGCAACAAAACCTGAAAAGAGGTTCAGTGAATTGATCGTCCCAATGGGATCAAAGGCAATGTTCACATTAATTGACGGAACAGTTGTCACATTGAACGCAGGAAGCAGGTTAAAATACGATAATATGTTTGGAGTTAATGAAAGGGTGGTTCAGCTTGAAGGGGAAGGATACTTTAAAGTTGCCAGGGATGCCGGCCGGCCATTTATTGTTAAGACATCGTATCTTAATCTGAGAGCTCTGGGAACTGAATTCAATGTGAAAGCCTATACTGATGACAACACAATTGAGACAACACTTGTTGAAGGATCCGTAAAGATTGAGACAGTAAAAAGCAAAAATAATAATGAAGTTGTTGTGCTTAAGCCAAATCAGAAATTTACTTTTTACAAGGAAGATTCAAAATTGGCTGATAAAACGTCTTTAACAGGGAATGCAAAACTTAGTTCCCCGAATCATGTATCGGTAAAAGGACCAGCTGAAGTTGTTAAACTGGTCGAGAAAGATGTTAATGTCACACCTATAATATCGTGGAAAGAAAATCGTTGGATCTTTGAAAAAAAGACCCTGTCAGACATTGCCGTTGACCTGGAGCGAAGATTCGATGTCAAAATAATATTTCAAAGTGAAAGGTTGAAATCAATAAGATTCACAGGGATTATTCTTGCTGAACCTATTGAACAGGTTCTTAAAGTTATGAGTGTTTCTGCACCGATAGATTTCAAGCTGGATGGCAGAGTCGTGACATTGGAAGAAAACAAAAAGTTCACTGAAATCAGTAAAAGAATTAATAATTATAAGTAAGTATTTATTAAGATAACCTAACCTAACACATTTATGCCTATGAAGCAATAATAACCTGCATCAACCAAAAGCGCAGGATGCAGCTTACCTCAACTTTCACAATAACTCGTTGGTAGTTTTCCCATGTTCCGGCTTTGTACATAAATGAATGGTAACGTTTAACCGGCTTTTGATACTGATTAAACTCTCTCTGAGCACTTTCGATGGT
>Ga0209540_10000668_pt1 | contig 29662 bp, 23 predicted proteins | sample BarGraIncu01121A_FD_184501 | JGI IMG/M metagenome (GOLD analysis project Ga0209540, IMG submission 184501) | Arctic peat soil microbial communities from Barrow, Alaska - Barrow Graham LP Incubations 011-21A (SPAdes) (version 2) | ecosystem: Environmental > Terrestrial > Soil > Wetlands > Peat... | reverse complement strand
GGAATCATAGGCCGCAACGGCTCCGGCAAGAGTACGCTCTTGAAGATCTTCAGCAGGATCACCGAACCCAGCGAGGGTCGTGTCGAGCTTCGCGGCCGGGTTGGCAGCCTGCTTGAGGTCGGGACAGGGTTCCACCAAGAGCTGACAGGTCGAGAGAACATCCAATTGAACGGCGCCATCCTTGGGATGAGCCGGGCAGAGATGCGGTCCAAGTTCGACGAGATCGTCGAGTTCTCGGAGGTCGGCAAGTTCCTGGACACTCCCGTGAAGCGGTACTCGAGCGGCATGTATGTGCGTCTCGCGTTCGCCGTCGCCGCCCATCTCGAGCCGGAGATCCTCGTGATCGACGAGGTCCTCGCGGTTGGGGACATCGGATTCCAGCAGAAGTGTCTAGGCAAGATCGGAGAGATCGGCCACAGCGGTCGGACGGTTCTCTTCGTGAGCCATCAGATGGGCGCGATTCGCACCCTATGCAATCGCGCGCTGCTCCTCGACGCGGGGAGGGTGAAGGCGATCGGGCCTGTCGATGAGGTTGTCGGGCAGTACGTCTCCGCATTCGAAGGAGGCGCGGCTCCGACCTCGTGGCCCGCAGGCCAGGGGCCTGGGGATGAGTATTGCCGGTTCGTGGGACTGGAGATCAGGCAGCAGGGGGAACTCGCTGGCAGCGCGGCGCGTACCAGCTGCTCCCTCGAGGTGCACATGACTGTCGATGTCGGCAGACCGTCCCGTTCGCTCCAAGTGGGATTCGATGTGTTGACCATGGATGGCGCCGTCGTGCTGCAGTCGTGTCACAGCGACGTGGCGAACCATGCCGAACTCGCGCCCGGGCGGCACATGCTGGTATGCAGCGTGCCTGGAGGGTTGCTGAACTCCGGTCTATATCGGATAAGACCGCGAGCATCCCTCTACCACACCAGGTGGATTCTCGGTCCCGACACTGCGGTCGACACTGGCGTGCAGATGGTGTTCGACCATTCTGAGTCCACGATGTGGCACGGGGGTCGGGAAGGCGCGATCGCGCCGGCGCTGTCGTGGCGGGTGGAGAGCACCGCGGTGGCGCCCCGATCGAGTGGCTCCTGATGCGCATCTTCTACGCGGTGGGGGAAAAGCCCGCAGCAGGGCTCGCGGGGTCTCAGGTCTGGCGCGAGAACCTGTTCGCTGCGTTGGTAGACCTGGGGCATGAGGTGGTGGAGTTCGACTTCTGCCTCGACGGCTGCTACGCCCATGCGGATCCTGCCTCTGAAGCCAATCGGGAGTACATGGAGCACGCCAGACCGGAGCTGGAGGCGGCTCTCCTGCGGCAGGTGGAGGCCGCGCATGCCGAGGAGCCGATCGACGTGCTGTTCTGCTACTTCTACAACAGCTTCTGCCGTCCGGAAGTCATCTCCGAGATCGGTTCTTGGGGCATAGCTACCTTCAACTGGTACTGCAACGCGTCCTACCAGTTCCATCTCGTGAGTCAGATCGCCCCTGCGTTCGATTGGTCGCTCGTGCCCGAGCGGTTCAGACTTGAGGACTATCGTAGGGCGGGAGCAAGACCCCTGTACTGTCAAGAAGCCGCGAACCCTTCTGTATATCACCCATTCGATGTGCCACGCGACATGGACGCGGCCTTCGTAGGTGGCGCCTACGGCGACCGTCCGAACTACATCCGTTCACTCGTTGACGCGGATGTGCGGGTCCGCGCATACGGACTCGGGTGGGAGCAACTCTGCGCCCCGCTTTCGCCGGGCGTTCGGCTGCGGCGCGCCCTCGGCCAAGTGAGGCGAACGGTCGGTCGCCGCCTCCTTCATCCGCCGAGGCTTCCGGCATCGGCGGTGGGAGGCGTTCTGACGGATGCCGAGATGATTAGGATGTTCAGCCGCGCAAAGGTATCTCTGGGGTTCTCGGTCGTGGATGATGGGGGCGCGCACGATCCTGCAATTCGTCAAGTGCGTCTTCGGGATTTTGAGGCGCCGATGAGCGGCGCATTCTACCTGCTGGAGTACGTTGATGAGATCGAGGAGTTCTTTGAACTCGACCGCGAGATTGTCTGCTTCTCGTCGCGCAGCGAGCTGGTCGAGAAGGCTCGATACTATCTGGCCCACCCGGATGAGCGCGAGGCCATCAGAATGGCGGGACATGAGCGTGCGCTCAGGGACCACACGTGGCAGAGACGTCTTGCCAATGCCTTCGCTGAGGCAGGCGTGGGACTGAACCGGTGAGTCCGCGAGCCCCGGGTTGTATCCGATCGTGCCAGGTCGCTGTTTCTTGCCTACGCGCAGCGGCCGCGCACGGAAAGGCGCACTAGTGTCTCGAGAGGAGCGGAGTCGCGCCGCAAACGGAAGCGCGCAATCGGAGTCGGCCTTCTCAATCCTTGTGCCCGCATACAACGCTGAAGAGACCCTTGGCGAGACGCTGGAGTCGCTGCTTGATCAGACTCGCATGGACTGGGAGGCTATCGTTGTCGACGACGGCTCCACCGACGCGACGCGTGCCGTGGCGGCGTCATTTGCTCGCCGCGACTCGAGGATTCGCGTTGTTTCGAAGCAGAACGGGGGTACCGCAAGCGCGCGCAATCTGGCGGCTGAAATGGCCCACGCTCCACTGCTCTGTCTCCTCGACGCGGACGACATGTATATGTGCAACTACCTAGAGCGCATGGGCCACTTCATTGATGAGCACCCCGACTTTGACATCTACTCCTGTACTGGATACTTCCTCGATTCATCCGGCAATCGACGGCCCAGCGATGCCCTACCTCCGGGGAGCCCTACCCTCTCCTACACGGTCGAGGATCTACTTGTTCGCAATCACATCTGGGTACAGAGCGTGTTGCGCGCGTCAGTGCTTAGCGTGGTTGGTAGATTCGACGAAGAGTGGCCATTCCACGAAGACTACGAGTTCTGGCTCCGCGCACTGCTCCGTGGAGCGCGGCACATTCTCAATCCCGAACCGCTCTGGATCTATCGCGTGAGCCCCGGGAGCAAGTCCGCGGACCCTCTATGGGTTGATGAAGGGAATCGGCGGATCCTGGACCGCCTGATTGAGAGCGGCGAGTTGTCCGGGAGAAGACGGAGAATCGCTCGACGAGGTCGTGCGTTGTCCTTGAAACAGCCGGAGATACGTCGTGCGCAGGCCGCACGGCGCCTCTTCGAGAGCAACCTGCTCCAGCGCCAGTACGGGGGTTTGCGCCAGCTCTACAGGTCGGCGCGACTGGCGTATGTCAGTGTACCCAAGTATGTTTGCGGGTGGATGATAGTGATGGTGTCACCGAGGCTGTTCGCGCAAGTCTGGCGTGGTCTGGCCGGCTTCCGCCAGTGATTGCCTGGCCCAATTGCCCCGTCGGCGTGAGGGGGCTCGTATTGAACGAAGCAGCACATGAAAGCGCCAGTCGAGCGGCGTGCGGGCCCTCTCCGGCCCGTGACTTCAGCGCGTTGCTGGGAGATGTGCGCGTACCACCCCCTGCTGACCGTGGGAGTGTGTCGGTGGCGGAGGACGAGTATGTGCTCATCTCGGTTGTCGTATGCACATACGGCCGGGCATCAATGCTTGATCGCGTCCTTCGGAGTGTCGTCACGCAGACCCTAGAGCCTTCCCGCTACGAGGTCATCGTGGTAGACAACGGAACTCCAGACGATACGCAAGCAGTTGTGCGACGCCTGCACGCAGAGAATCCCGCGGTCCGCTTGGTCCTTATCGAGGAACCTCGACAGGGATTGAGTTACGCGAGGAATGCCGGCACTCACCGAGCTCGCGGAGAGTACGTTGCCTTCATCGACGACGACGCCGTAGCTTCTCCGGAGTGGCTGCAGAGTATTGTGCGGACGATGGAAGCGTGCGACGTGCGACCGATGGCTCTGGGGGGACCGATCCTGCCGCTGTACGAAGGCTCGAAGCCCGCATGGTTCAAGGACGAGTACGAGACTCGCACCCTCGGGACCAGCGAACGGTTCCTGTGCGAGGGGGAGGCATTCTCGGGATCGAACATGGTATTGGACAAGTCCGCTGTCGAGAGACATGGTGGATTCGCCGTACATCTGGGCATGCGCGGCGACCGGCTTGCCCTCGGTGAGGAGACTGACCTTCAAAGGCGCATGCGGTCCGACTCCTCGCACGCCACAGCTTTCCTGTACATTCCCTCGGCTTGGGTGCGCCATTCCGTACCCGTGGCCAAGATGACCGTGTCGTGTCAGTTGAGCAGGGCAATGGCGTCGGGCCATGTCGCGGCGATGGAGACGAGCTTCTCGGCGGTAGCTTCAGCCCGCGCGCTCGCCTCTCTGCTAGTCGCGGTCGCACGGGTCGGACGGGACTGCATGCTGCGGAAGGGTCACTTCCGATCTTTCGAGAACTGGGCCGTGGAGGCGCTCTCTCCTGTTGCGGGGCGGGTAGGACTGCTAGTCGGCTGCCTCCGTGTGCCCCTGACCTTGCGAAGATGACGGCGGGTCGCGCCACGCTCCCATTCTGAGGAGAGTGTCTCTTCCTCGCTGCTTCAGTCCTGCTCGCGCAGCAGGCTGTATTCGTCGCCCGACTGCGAAACGAAGAAGAGGCGGTATCCTGCCGCGCGCAGTGTTCCGAGTGCTTGTCTGGTCTTCCTTGCGCTCACGCCTGGAAGGAAATGGTGGAACTCGACCAATAGCTGCCTCGGATAGATGCCCGAGGAGAGGATGTCGTTGATGACTTGGTATTCTGCACCCTCGATATCCATCTTGAGGACATCGATGACCTGGTGCCCCAGCTCGTGCGCTATTGTGGCAAGCCTCCTAACTGGCAGGGCTACGGCTACAGACTTCGTTGATGGCCGGGCAAGCACGGTGTATGACACGTGAGCGGGATCATCGGGAGGGCTGAATGTGATATCGCCGTCGATTGCAGCCAGGCCATAGGCATGAAAGACGAAACGGGCGGGGAGGCTCTGCCGCTCAACCCAATCGATCGACCTTGGAGTCGGGTCGAACGCATGCACGGTAACGCCGAACTTGTCGATGAGCTGTTGGTCGAACGAGATGTCTTCTCCGACACCGAATGAGTAGACCACGTCTTCACGTGACAGCGACTTCGTGGCCAAGGTCCACCCGCCGTACTCGGTGCCAAGGCGCGACGTGTCGCAGTGCAAGTCCAGCCTAGGGCGAAACCCGCCGGCCCTGCGCAAGACACGCCTGATACTGGATACCACTTCTCCAGCGGACTGCATCTGCCTTCCTCCTGACGCTGAATCCGATTGCCCGACTCACCCGGGACTGAAACGCACCGGGTTCCACGTCGGCTCGACTGTGCGGAAGCCACGGTCGCCCGGACTCGCGCATGGGACACCGCAGTGGCGGCCTCCGCCAAAGGCCGAGGTGTCAACGAGTACGGGACGACCCCAATTCCAACTCCCGCCTACGACACTACTCTCCCTGGAAGGAGAGTATCTCATCGTAGAACTCGAGGTACTGATCAACGCATCTTTCGAACGGGAAGCGGGAGTGGGCTCGCCGCGCGGTGTGTTCGATAACCTACAACTCCACAACGCCGAGGAGAGGGAGGGGCTCCAGCTGGCTGCGGTCAGCTAGATTGGAACCAGCGTGTGAACCAGCGTGGAGGGTCACCTACAGAACCTTCGGGACACACCCCAAATCAGCTTCCCCCCAGATCAAGCATCCGCTTCCCGGCGCTCCTCTGCGGAATCCCGCAGCGACGCGCGAGATCACCAAGACGCTGCGCTCGCATCGGTCCAGAGAGCGGACCGCGGTTCCGCGCCAGAGCTAGCCACAGTCGACGAAGCGAGTACTGCTTCTCTGCAGGCAAATGCCACACAGCGAGCGACAAGTCCGACTTCGCTGATGTCGTGTACCCGTAGCTGGTCCATATCCGACGACAGTACTTGTCCGCCCCGCCCACGTCGAGCCCGAGCCTCCACGCGGCGTATGACAGAATGTGCTCCTCTGTTGGAAGCACACTGCGACCTTCCGAGAACCTGCGGAGCTGCTGGATCCAGATGTCTCGGCAAGCGGATGCAACCGCGGCTGCTGATCGGCCGGACAGTCCGAGGAACTCCCCTCCCACATGCACTGGCACCTCACAGGTTTGGTAGCCGGCCGCCTCCTCGAAGATGGCGCGCCTAGCCATCCGGCTGAGGCCGTTGATCTCAGTATCAGGCGGGTAGTCGGCCAAGTAGAACAGGGAGCCTGCCGACCTGCTCTCCGCGAATGCTTCATCGAGGTTCCTCACGCACACGCAGTCGCAGTCCATCACCAGCGCTGCGTCGTCGGGAGCCAGCACCCGTGCCAAGTACAGAAGAACATCAAGGAGGTAGAAGCACGCGCGCCAACTCGCCGAGTAGCCGGGAGGCGCCGCGAAGGTTAGGGGCAACGTGACTACCTCCACCCCCAAGTGCGCCAGGAATTCGTTGCAGTCGATGCCATCAACGGTGGGCAGATGCTCGACGTTGCACACCACAAGGTGCCGCGCGCGGGGGTTGCATTGAACACTCGACGCCATCAGCGCCATGATGCACCGGTAGTAGACCCGGTGGAAACCGGCACAAGAAGATGGCAGCCCATGAACTTGATTGTATTGACTCTCCTCACCGGGTGAATCGGCGTAGAAGCTCGTGACCACCAAGTCATCTGCGGATTCTAGTGCTCGATGCAACATGGAGTTGACCCGCTTTCGTTGATACCTGGAGACTAGGACGCGGTAGCCTGAAGCTGTCGTTGTTGCAGTCTCCGCTCGAACTCCGCGGGTGACAAGTTGCCGAGCGGCGAGTGCCGCCGGTGCAGGTTGTAAAAGCGAACTCCCGAACAGGTCGAGATCGCCACGCTGGAATACATCGACTGGTGGAACAACCGCCGGCTCCATACCGCGATCGGAGACATTCCGCCGGCAGAGATGGAGGCGATATACTACGCGGGCGAAGAGCTGATGGACACCGCAATGACCGGAAACTGACACCCTCCATCAAACCCGGCGCGCTGCACGTTCGGCTTCGGCGAAGTTGCGAAGCTGCTAGACTCAATACTGGGATGGTGTTCGACTTCACACGAATTCGCACGTGCCGTGTCTTGTGCCGGACTAGAACGATACGGTAGCTGTCTGGCCGCTCCCGCGACCCTGAATCGAGAGTGGATGCCATGCCGTCGGTCATCGTCGTCATCGGTGACGCCAACAGAAGCCGGAAATCGCATCCTCTCAACCGCATGAACACGTGCATCGGGCAAGCGGGATGAGAATCCTCATCGTCAATTCGGACTACCCCGAATTCGTCAGCGCACTCTACTCGCACCACCCTGGGCTCGAGACCGAGCCCTATTCGATACAGCTCGAGGCTCGCATGGCAACCATGTTCGCGGAAGCAGACTTCTACTCGAAGAACCTTCAAGTCCTCGGCCACGAAGCGCATGACCTTCTTGTCAATAGCAGTCACCTTCAGGCAGCTTGGTCCAGCGAACACGCCGGACCTCGGGTGCCGTTGCACGGTCATGGGAGCGCAATTCGCGACTACCTCAAGCGGACCCCCCTTCGGCGCGCCGCTCGCGCGGCCCGTAGCCTGTGGCCCCGAAAGACGGCCTACCCGACGTGGGTGTACCGGATCTTGGAAGCACAGATCGCGTACTACCGACCCGACGTCGTGTTGAACCAGGACATGGGAAGCATCGAACCGGCATTCTGGGTGCGGATGAAGCCCCTGATGCGGCTCCTGGTGGGGCAACACGCTGCCACGCCTCTTCCGCCCGCAAAGGGTTTCTCGGTCTACGATCTGGTCGTTTCCTCGTTCCCGCCCACTGTCAAGTACTTCTCGGATGCGGGCATCCCGAGCGAATTCATCCCGCTCGGTTTCGAACCGGAGGTGTTGTCAAAGCTCGGTCCTCAGCCTCCGCGCGACGTCGACGTGTCCTTCGTCGGAGGACTGAACCTTGTGCATCGACCCCGCCTGTCTCTTATCGAGGACTTGTGTCGGGCATTCCCCGGCAACATGAAGATCTGGACGCCACGCGTCGACTCGATCCCGCGTGACTCCCCGATTCACAGATGCTACCAAGAGCCGGCATGGGGGGCCGACATGCTCCAAGTACTCCGCCGATCCAGGATTACGATCAATCACCATGGCGACATCCTTCCCTTCGCGAACAACTGCCGCCTCTACGAGGCCACCGGGACGGGGGCGCTTCTGGTCACCGACAGCAAGGAGAACCTTGGGGATCTGTTCGATGTGGGCCGTGAGGTGGTCGCATACGACTCCAATGCGGAGTGCGTAGACCTCGTCAGGAGATTCCTCGACGACGAGCCGACACGCAGCAGGATCGCATTGGCCGGGCAGACGCGAACGCTCAGAGACCATACGTACCGGCAGTGCATGGAGCTTCTGTCCAACCACATGTCGAACTACTTGGCCCGACTAGACTCATGACTTGGGAGTGATACACGACGTGTCGATCAAGCGTCGTCTTCGCGCAGCATGGCGACGATGGAGACTCTCACCGAAGCTCGGACGCACCGACTTCGGCGCCCTGCGCCGCACCTCTCCGATTAGTCCTGTCTTCGGGTTCGATCGCGGCTTGCCCATTGATCGCTACTACATCGAGGACTTCCTGGCCAGCCACGCGAACGACATCGCTGGCCGGGTGCTGGAGATTGCGGACAGCACCTACACGGATCGTTTCGGAGGCGCGCGTGTTTCGAAAGCGGAAGTGCTTCACGTCGACGCCAATGCGCCAGGAGCAACGATAGTCGGCGATCTTGCACATCTCAGTCACGTCCCGGCAGACAGCTTCGACTGCATCGTGCTCACCCAGACCCTACAGTTCATCTACGAGCTTGAACCAGCGATAGGGCATGTGCATCGGGTTCTAAGGCCCGGCGGGGTCGTGCTGTGTACGCTGCCCGGCATCAGCCAGATCAGTCGATACGACATGGATCGGTGGGGAGACTTCTGGCGATTCACCACTTGCTCGGCGAGAAGATTGTTCGAGTCGGCATTCGAGCCAGGGAATGTGACGGTGGAGGCGCGCGGCAACGTGCTCGCGTCGGTCGCGTTCTTGCACGGACTGGCCGTGTCAGAGTTGACAGAGTCCGAACTGGACGACCGCGACGACGACTACCAACTGATCCTCACCGTGAGGGCGATCAAAGAGACCGAGTCCTGATGCGGCTTCCTGGTATGGGCAGGCTGCGCGAGGTGCAACACCGGTTGAGCGAAGGGACCGGCGGCAGAGCCTTGATCCTCCTCTACCATCGAGTGGAGGATCTACAGTTTGACCCGCAGTTGCTGGCTGTCACGAGGCAGCACTTCGACGAGCATGTGTCGCTGCTCGAGAGGGACTACCGTACTCTTCGGCTCACCGAGCTCATAGATATGCTTCTGGCAGGGTCGATCCCGGATCGTGCGGTGGCGGTCACGTTCGATGATGGCTACGCTGACAACCTCGTGAACGCGAAGCAGATCCTTGACAAGCACGGAGTTCCGGCCACCGTGTTCGTAGCCAGCGGGTATGTGGGTCAGGATCGCGAGTTCTGGTGGGATGAACTGGAACGCCTGGTCCTGCGGCCAGGTGTGCTGCCTCAACACCTGACGCTCGATATCGGGGGAGAGCGTTTTGAAGCTTCGATTCCCCCAAGCACCTCCTACTCCGCGGAGGATCAACGACGAGATGCCGAATGGAGTGTCCTCCGGGAAGACACGACCCCGCGGCACCGCCTATACCGGGTCCTGTGCGACCGTCTCCGGTCGCTGCCCGTTCATGTCAGAGACAACGCCCTTGGACAGATTCGCGATTGGGCTGGTTGCGGCCCGAAGGCACGGAATACTCACCGGCCCATGAGCGTTCGAGAGTTGCGGGACCTGAGAGTCGGCGGACTGGTTGATGTCGGCGCTCACACAGTCAACCATTCGCGGCTTTCCGCTCAGCCGACCAAAGACCAACACAGGGAGATTCTCGACAGCAAGGCCGACCTGGAACGGCTCTGCGGGTGCGATGTTCCCACCTTCTCCTATCCCTTCGGAGCGAAAGCAGATTACACGGCAGAGTCGGTCGCGCTCGTTCGAGATGCAGGCTTCTCAGGCGCGTGCTCCAACTTCGGGGGACGGGTCCGATCGCGCACTGATCCGTTCCAGCTCCCGCGCTACTTGGTGCGCGACTGGGACCTGCCGACGTTTCGGGAGAACCTGGACCGGTGGTTCAGTGGACGACGTTGAGATGGAGATCCTGCAGGTCAGTACGACGGATATTGGAGGGGGCGCAGAACACGTAGCGCTCGGTCTTCACGAAGCATATGTAGCTCGCGGCCTCGATGCTTGGATGGCAGTCGGGACCAAGCGGGGCAATGATTCACGTGTCCTCCAAATCGACGAGTACGCTCGAAACCGTTGGGCTCGCTCCGTGTACTCCCTCTGTTCACAACTGTCACCTGACTTGCGGTCCGGCGGAGCGCCAATCCTGAGCAGAGGGATTCAGGCGCTCGCCGAACCGAGAAGAGCGGTCGAGAGGCTTCGGGGGCGGGAGAGTCTCGAGCACCCAGCCACGTGGCAACTCCTGTCAATGCCACCGCGTAGGCCAGACATTCTGCATTGCCATAATCTTCACGGAAACTACTTCGACTTGCGATCGCTGCCCTCGCTTAGCCAGCAGGTCCCAACCCTGCTCACGCTTCATGATGCCTGGGCCTTCTCGGGACAGTGCGCTCATTCTCTTGAATGCGACCGGTGGAAGACGGGCTGCGGAAACTGCCCCAACCTCGGTGTCCCGCCACGCTGCAAACGGGACTCAACAGCGCAGGCCTGGAAACGGAAGCAAGAGATCTTTCGGCGAAGTCGTCTCTTCATCGCGACTCCGTCGAAATGGCTGATGAGCAGAATGGATCAATCCATCCTTGCTCAGTCTGCGATTGGCTGCAGGGTGATTCCCAACGGAGTGGACACAAGAGTCTTTAAGCCAGCGGACAAACGGGCTGCGCGCGCGGCAATTGGCCTTCCCGACGAGGCGATGGTTCTGCTGTTCGCAGCGAACCGGCCCAGAGCGAATCCTTGGAAGGATTATCGTACTCTCCGTAGTGCGTTGTCTCGCGTGACTGTCAAGGCAGAAGGCCCCAAACTCCTGCTAGTCGTGCTGGGGGAGAAGGGCAGGTCCGAGGAGGCGGGACCAGCAACGATCGAGTTCGTTCCCTTTCAGAAGAACGCGGCGGACGTGGCGCGCTACTACGAGGCAGCTGACGTGTACGTTCACGCCACTCGGGCAGACACGTTCCCCACCACCATTCTCGAAGCCATGGCTTGCGGCCTGCCGGTCGTCGCCACCGGAATCGGCGGCATTCCCGAGCAGGTCGTCGACGGGAAGACAGGTTACTTGGTGCCGCAAGGCGACGCCGATTCACTAGCGAGTCGTCTGCAGGCCCTCCTCGACGACCCAGGGCTTCGCTCATCGATGTCGAGAGCCTCGGTGCGAAGGGCCACCTCCTGTTTCTCGCTCGGAAGATCCGTTGATCAGTACCTTGAGCTCTATGAAGAGATGCTCTCCTTCCGAGGAGAGTAGCGTCGTGGAGTTGAAGCTAGATGGACTCCAGTCCGGTTCACCCAGCGGGTCACACATGAGCTAGCATAACGTGGAGGAGCATGTTCTGTTCTTGTGGCCATAACACTGGTGGTTGGTGCCGAGGCTTCGGGCTCGCGCACGCAAGGGAGCGAGATGGTCGCTGAGCACACCATGCCACCGGTCGAATCCGGCAGCCAGGCGCGCGCCCGCTTCCTCTTCTCGATAGTGACCCCCTCGCTCGATCAAGGTCGCTACATATCCGATGCGCTTTCCAGCGTGCGCTGCCAGGAGAACGTGCGCTGTGAGCACGTCGTGATGGACGCCGGGTCCTGTGACGGGACAGTCGACATTCTCTCGGAGGCGGAGGGCTCGCTTCGCTTCTTCGTCGAGCCTGACGACGGGCAGTCAGATGCCCTCAACAAGGGTTTCAAGCTGGCTCGAGGCAGCATTCTGGGATGGCTGAACGCAGATGACTTCTATCTTCGTGGTGCGCTGGCGGTTGTCGAGCGCTGCTTCGCGTCGAATCCTGAGGTGCAGGTAGTCTACGGCGACGCGGTGATCGTGGATGAGAACGGATGTGTCATTCGTGGCCTGAACCAACACGGCCCGGATCTCGCGATGCTCCTCTACTACGGATGCTACATCCCGAGCACTACGACCTTCTTTCGCTCTGATCTTCTCGACTCAGGTCTTCTGAGGCTCGACACGTCCTTGCGTCTGGCCATGGATCTGGATCTCTTCATTCGCCTCGCGAAGGCAGGGGTCAAGTTCGCCTATCTGCCGCGAGAGCTAGCCGCGTTTCGCTGGCATCAACAAGCAAAGACTCTGCTCGGGGGACCGTCCGGTATGCGTGAGAGGTCAGAGATCCAAGCACGGTATGGGGCGGCGACCAACAGCGAACTCGCTCTTGAAGTGCTTCGCACACTGTACCGGGTCAAGCACGGTATCAAGAAGATCCTCTCAGGTGCCTATGGTCGACAGTTTCGATGGTCGCGTGCGCGCGCGCAATCGATGCGGTGGTGGGATGTCGACATCCGTGGTCAAGGCGCTAGCCAGAATCTCCCTGACGATGCCGAGGGCTGCGGCAGTCAAGCGCACCGTGGCTCCCAGGAGGATGCCATGTGAGAAGCGCTCATAGGCAGCGAACGGACTCCATGTGTCGTGTGGCCGCAGCCCGTGCTGGTACCATAAAGGGTTGAAGGGTTGCCTTGGCGAATCGTGCCGACTTGACGGTCCTGCTGTCTGCCGACATCGAACGCAGGCGAGCGTGGGATGTCGGGAGTATGCCGAAACGTTTCAAGCTGCGGAAGGTTGCCGGATTCACCGTGCCCGCAAGCTATGAGCATGAGACTTCGTCCAGGCATGGGCTGTCCCGAGAGCTATGGGAAACCGGGTCTGATGCCGCTATCTATGGTGGATTCTCCTTGCAGACGGCCCCGGGCAATACTGTGACGCCAGCGGTCAAAGGCACCTCTCGTCGTATGGACCGAGTGTCGCCTGCACGAGATCAGCAGACTGAGGTTCTGGCAGCTTCGGGCCGAGACAGTGAAGGGAATGACCAGCCTCAGTGACACGAACCCAGCACAAGGCCAGTCGGGCTGATGGGCCACCGAGGATCCTCGCGGTCGGGCCAACACCACCACCGATCAACGGCATGAGCGTCGCCACGGATCATCTTCTGCGAAGCGTCGTTGCGCTTGACTTCGAGCTGCACAACCTGGACATAGCCGACCGGCGGGGTCTTCGCAACGTCGGTTCACTCGATCTCGGCAACATCGTCGGAGCCCTATCCTCCAGTGCCCGCTTCCTCTCCGCGCTTGTCAGGTACCGTCCCGACCTCGTCTACGTCCCCGTCGCGCAGAACGCGCTGGGCTTCCTTCGCGATTCCCTGTTCCTGCTGCCCACGCGCCTGCTGGGACTGCCCTTGGTGGTCCACATCCACGGTTCCACATTCGGCCGGTTCTACTCAGAGGCGTGGCAGCCCATGCGGTGGTTCGTCCGTCACCTGCTTCGGGGCCGTGTAAGGGTCGTGGTTCTGAGCGAGGGCCTTCGAGCGATCGTCGACGGTATCGTTGAACCGAGTTCGGTCGTTGTGGTGCCCAACGGGATCGACGACTTCGCCGGTGGTCTATCGCATTCGTCGGCCGGCAGCCCACCTGTGGTGCTGTTCCTGAGCACGTTGCGGAAGGAGAAGGGCGTGCTCGACATGGTTCGTGCTGCGGCCCTGGTGCATGACGCTGTGCCGATGGCGGAGTTCGTGTTTGCGGGCGAGTGGACGGATGACGGTGACCGCAGGCTGGCCGAGAAGTTGGCTCAGGACGCGGGCATGACCGACCAGGTTCGCTTCCTGGGAGTGATCTCGCCGCCAGAGAAATGGGACCTGTTCATGGAGGCCGACGTGTTTGCGCTGCCGTCGTGGGCTGAAGGGCAGCCCTACTCGATTCTCGAAGCGATGTGTGCCGGAGTCCCGGTCGTTGCGTCGGACGTAGGTGCCGTATCGGAGACGGTGGTAGACGGCGTGACCGGACGCATCGTGGCTCCTCACGATGTGGACGCACTGGCGGTCGCGTTGTTGGACTTGCTCACGGACCAGGTTGTGCGGGTCCGCATGGGTACTTGCGGGCGCAAGAGGTACCTTGAGCGATACACCGCCGAGCGTTGGGGTCAGGATATGGTCAGCGTCTTCCGAGAGGCGATCTACGCCGGTTCAGACCAATGCACGGGAGGCAACGCATGACGCACTCGCTCGATCCCCACCGCGTTGGTGTGTTCCAAGCGGCCAGTGCTACATATGATCGTGCGTCAGTCGAAGATGGAGTCGCCTCAGTCCTGCTTCTGTCCGGATTGGAGACGGAAGCGGACGGCGAAAGGGGTCAGCTTGCCTCACTCATCTCGCCCGGCGACACCGTATTGCTCAAGCCCAACATGATTCGACAGTCCCACCTACTGAACGACGACTGGGACTACGTGATCACCCATGGCGAGGTCATCAGGGCGGTCGCGCTTCTCGCCGCGAAGGCGCTATGCGGACGAGGCAGACTTGTGATCTCTGACGGTCCTCAGACGGACTCCGATTTCGACGCGGTCGCACAACTGGAGGGCCTCGAGCGCATTGGGGCTGAGGTTCACGATCGCTTCGGCGTCACTGTCGAGGTTCTGGATCTCCGTGAGGAACGTTGGATAGAGCGAGACGGGGTGACTGTCGAGCGCCAAGCGTTGCCGGGGGATCCCGCGGGATACGTTGAGTTCGATCTAGGTGCGGACAGCTACTTCACCGAACGCGGTGAGGGACAGCGCTACTACGGTGCCGACTACGATTCTGCGGCGACCCAAGCCCGCCATACGGCTGGGCGCCACGTATACCGCCTCGCAGCGACGCCCATACGCGCCGACGTCTTCATCAATCTGCCCAAAATGAAGACACACAAGAAGACAGGCGTGACACTGAGCCTGAAGAACCTTGTAGGGATCCACGGCAACCGGAACTACTTGCCGCATCACACGATGGGCACTCCGGCGCAGGGCGGGGACGAGTCGCCGGACGGGGGACAAGGCCGGGTCCAGAGCATCCTGGCAGTGGGCTTCCGACGCATGCTGGTTCGCGGAGGTGGCACCGGGGGAGTCTTGTCGAGATTCGCCAAGCGCATCGGCTACCGCGTGCTGGGCTCGACTGAAGCCGTTATCCGCAGCGGCAACTGGTATGGCAACGACACTACGTGGCGTATGGTCCTTGACCTCAACAGGGTCCTCCTCTACGGGCGGCCTGACGGCACGCTTTCTGATTCAACTGGCAAACGCTATCTGACCATCGTTGACGGCATCATCGCAGGTGAAGGGAATGGACCGATGGCGCCCGATCCGGTATCGGCAGGTCTGTTGGTGGCAGGATTCAACCCTGTCGCTGTGGACACCGTGTGCACGGCAATCATGGGATTCGATCCGTCGCGGCTGCCAATGATCGCGAGGGCATGGGAATCGGGCCATATGCCGTTGGTCGACTTCTCGCAGGACAAGGTAGAGGTGGTCTCAAACTCCGAGCAGTGGGCCGGGTCCCTAGAAGATCTGTTGCGTGCACCGCATCTGGGATTCCGAGCGCACTTTGGCTGGGTAGGCCATATTGAGCGTGGGTAGGGGGACAGCCACGATGTCGCCACTCGGGTATGGGAACGAACGCGCGAAGGCGCTCTATGATGCGCTTCCCGTGAGTTTGCAGAACGGCATGAGCACCCTCTATGGGCTGCGCCAGCGCGCGCAGATCTACGGCGGTCAGTACGCGGATATTCGCGCGTCGCTGGAGACTTCGCAGTGGTTCGATGAACCCTCGGTTCTCTCCATGCGCGACGACGCGTGCGTGCGCTTCATGCAGAAGGCAGCCGTCGATTCTCCGTATTGGCGTGAGAAGTTCGCGGCCGCCGGTCTGGGCGGGCGTCCGCTGTCAGTCGACGCACTCGGGGAGCTGCCCGTGCTCTCCAAGGAGCAGGCCCGGCAGAACATGGATCGGATCATCAGCCGACCTTGGGCGACGGGTCGCCGGTCCGGGGTGCCAATGCACACGAGCGGCACAACCGGCAAGGCCCTGCACATGACCCTCAGTCGGGAGTGCTGGCAGCGCGAATACGCTTTCCGTGATCTCCATCGTTCGTGGGGCGGGATCATGCCGGGCGATCCCATAGCGACCATAGCCGGCCACCCGGTCGTCCCTGTCGATCGGATGGTCGCTCCGTACTGGCGCCGCAACGGCGCGTTCAACCAGACGATCTTCTCTTCGCAGCACATGAAGGAGGCGACTCTGCCGCTGTATCTGGCAGAACTAGAGCGGCTTCAGCCGCGGATGATCCAAGGGTATCCGTCCTCGCTCTACGTGCTCGGCCTCGCCTGTCTTCAGGCCGGCGATGAGCGCGTCAGGCCGGCTTCCGTGTTTGCTCACTCGGAGACGCTGTTCGAATGGCAGCGAGATGTCATCGAGCGAGCCTTTGGCTGCAAGGTCTTCAACTGGTACGGCAACACAGAGATGACAGTCAACATCGTCGAGTGCGAGCGCGGTTCTCTTCACGTGAAGAACGAGCACAGCTTCGTCGAGTTCCTGCGCATTGACGGGACCGCTGCTGGACCCGGCGAGTATGCTCGCATCGTCACAACCGGGTTCGGCAACGACGCTACTCCGCTCATCCGCTACGACACCGGCGATATGGCGGTTCTGTCCGACGCATCGTGCGAATGTGGGCGAACCGGTCCGATCGTGAAAGAGATACTCGGTCGCCAGGAGGACATCTTCGTGACTCCTGACGGCCGCATGGTCGGACGTCTCGATCACGTGTTCAAGGACGCACTGAACGTGGTGGAGGCTCAGCTGGTCCAGGACACGATGTCTCGCGTTGTTGTTCGCGTGGTTCGCCGCGTGGGGTATGCCCCGGCAGACGAGGCCAGCATCTTGCGCGAGCTGCGACTCCGTCTTGGCGTCGTGATCGACGTGGTCTTCGAGTATGTTGAACGTATCCCTCGAGAGGCGAACGGGAAGTTCCGGTTCGCGATCTCACGGGTGCCGTTGCCGATACGCATAGACGATTCGAGGGTGGCACTGTGAAGCAGGTCACGCAGACGCTCAACGGGAGCGGGATCCAGGTCGCGGACGTTCCGGAACCGCGGCTCGATGCTCACGGCGTCCTGGTCCGAACGGCCGCCTCGCTGATCTCGGCCGGGACCGAGCGCGCAAAGGTCGAGACCGCCCAGAGCAGTCTGCTTCAGAAGGCCAGGCGTAGGCCGCAGGACGTCGCCAAGGTGCTCGGCAAGGCGAGACGCGACGGCATGCTAGCGACCTACAAGATGGTCGTCGGTCGCCTTGCGGAGGCCGTGCCGCTCGGATACAGCTCGGCGGGGACCGTCCTCGCCGTCGGCGAGCTCGTGGAAGGCATCCGCCCCGGTGATCGTGTCGCGTGCGCCGGTGGTGGCTATGCCAACCACGCGGAGGTCAACTACATCCCGGGCAACCTATGCGCGGTCATTCCCGATGGCGTCGAGTGGGCAGATGCGGCCTACACCACCGTGGGCGCGATTGCGATGCAGGGCTTGAGACAGAGCGGCGCGGGGCTGGGTGACTCGGTCGGCATCATCGGCATGGGGCTGCTCGGTCAGATCACGGCCCAGCTCGCGCGTGGCGCAGGGTGCCAGGTGATCGTGTTCGACACTGACACTGCCAAGATCGAGCTTGCGGCGGGCTTCGGCTTCGCAGATGGAATGACGATCGGACGCGGGGACGTCAGCGGCCGTGTGGGGGCTTCTACGCGCGGTCGCGGGCTTGACGCCGTGATCATTACCGCCAGCACTCGCAGCAGCGACCCCGTCAGGCTCGCCGGGGAACTGGCCCGGGATCGTGGCACTGTCGTGGTGGTCGGGGACGTGGGAATCGATGTCCCGAGAGCCGTGTACTACGAGAAGGAGTTGTCGCTCCGGCTTTCGAGGTCCTACGGACCCGGTCGCTACGACGCGGCATACGAGGAGTACGGGATCGACTATCCGATCGGCTACGTCAGGTGGACCGAGCGCCGCAACATGGAGGAGTTCCTGAGGCTCGTCGCTGCAGGAATCGTGGATGTGGCCCGGCTCACAACGCACCGGTTCCCCGTCGCGGAAGCACCACGGGCCTACGACGTGGTTCTAGGCAAGACGGCGGCGCCGTTCCTCGGAGTAATCCTCGAGTACCCGGAAGGCTCCGCCACGCCAGCCGCGCCCCGGATTGGCACACGTTCTCACAAGGTCTCCAAGGCTGGTGTTGGCTTCGCCCTCGTGGGGGCCGGCAACTTCGCCACCGGTACCCTTCTGCCCGCGCTTACAGCCCAAGATGAAGCCACGCCGATAGCGGTGGTCACCGCCAGCGGTCTGTCGGCAGAGGATGTGGGGCGTCGCAACGGATTCGAGTACGCGACTGCCGAGATCGAGGAGGCCCTCAAGGACGACCGGGTGTCCTTGGTCGTGATCGCCACGCAGCATGACACGCATGCGCGGTACGCTTGCCAAGCGTTGGAGGCGGGAAAGCACGTGTTCGTGGAGAAGCCACTGGCGCTCCTCCGGTCAGATATCGATGTGCTCCTGAGCAGCTACAACGAGTCGTCCGGCGATTTGATGGTCGGCTTCAACCGGCGGCTCGCGCCATTCACCCGCGAGGTCGTCGACGTTCTGAACTCAGTGAGCGGACCGGTGCTGATCCAGATCCGCGTGAATGCCGGTACCATTCCCACCGAGCACTGGATCCAGGACGTCGAACGGGGTGGCGGGCGCATCATCGGGGAGGTTTGCCACTTCGTGGACTTGGCCTGCCACCTCGCCAGGGGACGGGTCGTGAGCGTGTTCGCAGAAGGCCTTGGCAATGGTAAGAGCGCTGCGCTCCAGGACTCGCTCGCCGTTGTCTTGCGGTTCGATGATGGCAGTGTCGCTACCATCACGTACGCGGCCGAGGGCGACACCGCCTCGGGCAAAGAGCGGGTCGAGGTGTTCTGCGCCGGCACAACGTGCGTGATCGACGACTTCAAGACGCTGGAGATCGTGCGGCGAGGAAAGGTCGTGCGGCGACGTTCGCCCAATGTGGACAAGGGGCATGTTGCAGAGATGGCGGCGCTGGTTGCGATGGCACAGGGCAAACCCGCCTCGGAGATGTCGTTTGAGAGCGCCGTTCATTCCTCGCTCTCGACTTTCGCAGTGGTCGAGTCGTTGTGCAGCGGCCTTCCAGTGATCATGAAATGAGCCGCAGGTGACCGAGCGATCCTTGGACGCATGCGACGCGGTTGCCCACCTCGTCTGCGCTGCGGAGGAACCGGGATTCGATCCGTACGACGCGCTCTCCAGAACGCGATCGTCGTCCCGGCCTGCGAGCACGGCGGCGCGATGGATCAGGCCGAGTGCATCGCCTCTGTGCTCAGGGGGGCCTAGCGCGATGCCGCTTCAGGGGCCGAGGGCCGCAGCGCTACGCATTCTGGGCCGGCTAGATGCCGACCACTATGCGGGTGCCGACCCATACGACGCTCTCAATGCATCGCGCGTGCCCTCATGGGCGGTGTCCGGCAAGTTGGGCCGCCAACTCGTGACGCAGGTCGTGAAGCGATCTCCGTGGGACCTTCGTCGCGTACTGGGTGTGCGTCCCGCAGTCTCCGCCTACACGCTCGGTCACGCCTTGACCGCCCAGTCTCGCTTGTCTGACGACACGCTAACTATGGAGATGCGGCATTCAGCCGCGCGCACAGCTGAGCTGCTTGGGAGTCTCTCCCTGCCCGGATACTCGGGCCACTGCTGGGGCTACCATTTCGATGTGCAGACGCGCTTCTTCTTCTACGCCAAGACCACGCCCAACGTGATCTCAACAGCATTCGCCGCGAAAGGGCTGGCCGAGGCAACCGAAGCCGGGCTGATTGATGGGCGCGAGGCGGTGCTGGGCGCGTGCGATTTCATTCTGAAGGATCTGCCGCGTGTCCGGGACGGCCGAGGCCAATCCTTCGGCTATCTCCCGACGTCGGACATCGTCGTGCACAACGCCAACATGCTTGCCGCTCTCGTGCTGACAGAGGGTGCGCGGCTTGGCGGACGTGAGCATCTGATCGACGAGGCGGTCGCTGCTGCACGCTTCACCGTGGCGCACCAGCGCACGGATGGGTCGTGGCCATACTCCGAGCAGGGCGACGGGCGTTGGGTGGACGGCTTCCACACGGGTTTCGTGCTGGAGGGCTTGGATGCTGTCATGCGGGCCACAGGCGATGAGGTCATCGGTCGGGCGCTCCAGAATGGATTGTCCTACTACATCGCCCACTTCTTCGGGCCCAACGGGGAGCCGCGCTACTATGCGGATCGTGCGTTTCCGTACGATGCGCTGTCCGCTGCGCAGGCCATGGAGGTGTTGGCGCAGTTATCTGATCGCGACGAGCGTTGCCGAGAGGTGCTGAGCCAGGTGGTGCGCTGGACCCTTGACCACCTGGTCGATGACCAGGGGCGGGTCGCATACCGGGTCACGCGTCGCGGCACCGACTGGCGCGAGTTCCCTCGGTGGGCCGGAGGACCGGTGTGCTCCGCCTTGGCGACAGTCGGGAGGGCGTGAGATGCCCGCGAATCTAGTCGGTCCCGTTTGGATCGACCTCGCGAACTCGCCACACGTGCTCTTCTTCCAGCCGGTGATCGCTGCCCTTGAGGCGTCGGGAGTAGCAGTCGTCGTTACCGCGCGTGACTTTGCCCAGACCGTACCATTGTGTGATTTCTACGGTCTCGAGTGCACGGTTGTAGGGAAGCACGGTGGTGCGGGTCTCGCCGGCAAGGCCGGGAACCTGTTCGGCCGAGTCGCACAACTGAGGCGTGCGCTGGGCTCGCTGCGTCCGTGTGTCGCGGTCAGCCACAACTCGTACACGCAGATCGTCGCAGCGCGGACTATGGGGATCCCGTCGATGACCGCGATGGACTACGAGCACCAACCCGCGAACCACTTGGCCTTTCGCCTTGCAACAGCGATCGCCCTCCCCGAGGCGCTCCCCGTCGCGCTCACGGCGCGGCAGGGTGCGAGTCGCAGAAAGACATGGCGCTACCCGGGAATCAAGGAAGACATATCGCTCGCGGGGTTTCGGGCGGAGCCCGGCTACCTCGCTTCCGTGGGTCTGGACCCGAGCAGGGTCACCGCAGTCGTGCGCCCACCAGCTGACATGGCGCTCTACCACCGCTTCGAGAACGTGCTGTTTGTCGGCGTGCTCGACAAACTGCGCTCCGAGTCGATCCAAGTCGTGCTGCTTCCAAGGACTCATCAGCAGGCCGATGCGTTGATTGCAGAAGGTTTCGGCGACATGGTCTGGGATGGTCCTGTGCTCGATGGGCGCGAGATTGTCGCCGCGTCGGATTGTGTCATCAGTGCGGGTGGCACCATGAACCGCGAGGCAGCGGCGTTGGGCATCCCGGCGCTCTCGGTGTATGCTGGCCAACCAGCTGCGGTGGACGTGTGGCTTGCGCGGTCGGGACGCCTGACATTCGTAAGCAACGCAGATGACGTCCACGCGGTCAAACTCGTCAAGCGTCCAAGTGGCGCCGTTGCAGCACAGAACGGATCGGGTCTCTTGGAGGAGTTCGTTGCGCGGATGCTCAGATTGGCGCGTACTCTGTAGAATGTGCACTACCTCAGTGGCATAGGTGGACTGTGGTCGATCGGGTTGACGCGTACGGCGCCCTGGGGCGGCTGCCGACGTCGTAGGCAGAGGGGGCCCGGGTGGGCGCGCGGGTACGGCTCAGCGTGGTGTGCGCGGTTGTAGACGGACTCGCGCTTGTGGTGGCGAACGCGTTCGCCACACTGCTGCGAACCGAGGGGTACGCCCTCTTGGGTCTTAGCCCCATGCCTTTCAAGCTCGACTGGTCGCTGGCATTGCTGGCGGCCGCAGTTGCTGTCGCGTTCTACTGGAACGGCCTCTACGAGCGCGAGGCATTTGTCGCGCGGCCACTGCACCTGTGGACGCTGGCCCGTGCCTCGCTCGTGGCGTTCTTGGTGTCCGCGGTCGCCGTATACCTCCTCAAGTCGGATAGCGTGGATCAATCCCGCTTCATCCTGGCTCTCACCTTTGTGCTGTTCCTGCCGATTGTCGGCGTCCTGCGGTTGAGCTTGGTGGACCCGCTTGCCATGCGTCTGGTCCGCGACCAAGGGCCGATCACGCTGCTCATCGGTGATTCGCGCGACGCAGAGATTCTCGGTGATCGGCTCAGGGAGCTTCGCGGGTTCAGCCGCCTGGAGGTTCTGGCGCCGTCCGATCTCCGCCCGGACATTGCGACCGGCCTGGGACTCCGGCTTGATGACCGATCCTCGTCCTCCGGTTCAGTCGAAGCAGTGTTCGTCGACACAGTGAGTGTTGGCCCGCGCGAGGTGTTCGACGTGGTCCACGTCGCTAGGCGCCGAGGCGTCGATGTGTACGTCCTGTCCGGCCTGCTCGGACCCCTTGAGGGGAGCAGGCTGCTACGAGCCCTCTTCCACGCTCCCGTCGCGCGGGTGCGCAGGGATATGGAGCACGCGAGCGCCTACCTCTTCAAGCGCGCGTTCGATGTGGTCGGATCATCGGCACTCTTGGTTCTCGCAGCCCCACTGGTGGCGGTGGTGGCCGCACGCGTGAAGGCGACGTCGCCAGGCCCCGTGTTCTACACGCAGACGCGCGTCGGCCGATTCGGCGTACCGTTCGAGTTCTACAAGTTCCGCTCGATGGTGGTCAACGACGATTCCTCTCATCATCAGCAGTATGTCGAGGCGTTCATGGCCGGCGACGCGGTGGCCGAAGAGACGTCGCGTGGGGATGTCGTGTTCAAGACCATCCACGACCCACGCATCACGCCCATCGGCCGGTCCATCCGCAAGTACTCGCTCGACGAGATTCCCCAGTTCTGGAACGTCCTGAAGGGCGACATGTCGTTGGTCGGCCCGCGCCCACCGCTGGAGTACGAGGTGGCGCGATACGACGAATGGGCCATGAAGCGGCTCCTCGTGCCACCGGGCATCACCGGCATGTGGCAGGTGGAGGGTCGTAGTCGCGTAAGCTTCGACGAGATGATCCTGCAGGATCTCATGTACGCGAAGAACATGTGTCTGGCCGTGGACATCCGGCTGTGCCTGCTGACCGCGCCGGCGGCGCTACTCGGGCACGGCGGAGGATAGGGACAGCGCGGACCGGCGATTTGGGGTGCATCGGGAAGGGGAGCGCCGTGTCACGGACTGTCGTCGCACTGATCGGCTACGGGTATTGGGGACCGAACGTACTTCGCAACTACATGGAGCTTCCGAGCGCCCGAGTCAAGTGGGTGTGCGATGCGCGTCCCGAGCGGGGCGAACCGATCACGGCTCGATACCCGTCGGTGTGCTTTACGACCTCGTACGACGAGGTGCTCGCCGACCCCGAGGTCGACGCCGTCCTTGTCATCACCCCCATCTCCACGCACCACGAACTCACGATGCGTGCTCTGCAGGCCGGCAAGCACGTGTTCGTGGAGAAACCGATGGCCACCAGCGTGGAGCAGTGCGATGACATGGCCGCCGCGGCTGAGGAGCGCGGCCTGACACTCATGGTGGGGCATACCTTCGTCTACAGCCCCCCCGTGCGACTCGTGAAGCGGATGCTGGACGCCGGCGAACTCGGCGACATCTACTTCGTGACATCCTCGCGCGTCAACCTGGGTCTCCACCAGAGCGACGTCAGCGTGATTTGGGACCTTGTCCCGCATGACGCGTCGATCCTGCACTACTGGCTCGGCGAAGTGCCTTCGTCCGTCAGCGCCGTGGGACGCAGTTGCATCAACAACGGCATACCGGATGTGGCGTTCTTGAACCTACGATACGCGTCGGGCGTCATCGCCGAGCTTCAGGTGTCGTGGTTGTCGCCCGTGAAGCTCCGTCGCACCATGGTCGTGGGCAGTCGCAAGATGCTCGTGTACGACGACACCGAGAACGTCGAGAAGGTGAAGGTCTTCGACCACGGCGTGGACTTCAAAGAGCCCACCACCTTCGGCGAGTTCCAACTCTCCTATCGCACCGGGGACATCGTGTCGCCCAAGATCGCAGGCAGTGAACCGCTGCTCCTCGAGGCGTCGCACTTCGTCGAATGCGTGCAGACCGGTGCGCGACCGATCACGGACGCCATAGCGGGTCGTGCGGTCGTGTCGGTTCTGGCGGCAGCCGAGAAGTCGGTGACTTCTGGATGCCCGGAGCAGTTGTGAACCGTCCGGTGGGGATCGGGCGATGATCGCCGACGACGTCGTTCTTGGGATCGGCGTACGCATCCCACAGCCCGGCCTCGTGAATCTCTATGGGTGCTCTGTCGGCGAGGAGAGCGTCATAGGTGCGTTCGTGGAGGTCCAGCGGGGTGCGTCCGTTGGTGCTCGCTGCAAGGTGTCCTCGCACTCGTTCATCTGCGAAGGTGTGACCCTTGAAGATGAGGTCTTCATCGGCCATGGAGTCATGTTCACCAACGACACGTTCCCGCGGGCGACCACCGGCGGCGCTCTCCAGACGGCGGGGGACTGGAAGCTGGTCTCGACGGTGGTGCGCAAGGGCGCCTCGATCGGCAGTGGCGCGACGATCCTGCCCGGGGTCACCGTAGGGGCGAGCGCCATGGTCGGCGCCGGGGCCGTCGTAGCCGACGACGTGCCCGACTATGCGATAGTTGTCGGCGTGCCTGCTCGGGTGGTCGGCGACGTTCGCGAGCGTGACACGAGACCCAACGCCTAGCCAGCCACACGACCATCGGGGGGATCGCGTGATTCCGTTCATCGACCTGCGCACCCAGTACGAGACGATCCGTGCCGAGATCGAACCTGCGGTCCTCGGTGTTCTCGAGCGGTGCCAATACGTACTCGGCCCTGAGGTCGAGGCCTTCGAGCATGAGTTCGCAGCCTATAGCGGGGCGAAGCACGGGATCGGGGTCAACTCCGGAACGAGCGCGTTGCACATGGCGCTGCTGGCCGCCGGTGTCGGCCCGGGGGACGAGGTTGTCACGACCCCGTTCACCTTCGTGGCGACGGTGGCTGCGATCCTGTATGCGGGTGCCCGCCCTGTGCTCGTCGATATAGATCCCGTGTCGCTGACACTGGATCCGAGGTGCTTCGAAGCCGCGATCACCTCCCACACGAAGGCCGTCATCCCGGTTCACATCCACGGCGAGTGTGCGGACATGGACCCGATCGTCGAGGTTACGCGGGCCCACGGGATCGTCGTCATCGAAGACGCAGCGCAAGCGCATGGGGCGCGGTATCGCGACCGGTCAGCCGGGAGTCTCGGCGACATGGCCTGTTTCAGCTTCTACCCCGGCAAGAACCTGGGCGCCTGCGGCGAGGGCGGCATGGTGGTCACCGACGATGATGAGTTCGCTCACAAGGTGCGCATGCTCCGCGACTGGGGTCAGGAGAAGAAGTACGAGCACGTGATGAAGGGCTTCAACGCACGGCTCGAGGGTGTGCAAGGCGCCGCGCTGCGCGTCAAGCTGCGGCACCTGGAGGGATGGACTGAGGCACGTCGCGAGCGCGCCGCTCTCTACGGCCGGTTGCTCGTGGACGCTCCGGTGTCGACGCCTGTGGAGATGCCGTGGGCGCGTCACGTCTACCATGTCTACGCAATCCGTACGCCGAAGCGCGATGCGCTGCAGGCAGCGTTGCTGGAGCGAGGGATCCAGACCGGGATCCACTATCCGCAACCGGTCCACCTGCTGAAGGGCTACCGGGACCTCGGTTACGCCGAGGGCGACTTCCCAGTGGCAGAGAAGACAGCAGCCGAAACCCTCTCGTTGCCGATGTACCCGGAGTTGCCGCTCGAGTCGGTCGAAGATGTCGCGGCGGCGGTTGACGAGCTCAGCCGTCGAACCTAGCGACTCCCCGGGTGCCCCAGCCGGGTTCGCCGTAGCGCCTCGCGCTACAATGACCGCGACCGTTTCTGAGTATCGCGCGCCCGGGGGCTCACATGCGTCTCATCGTCGTGGTTGGCGCGCGGCCCAACTTCATCAAAGTGGGTCCGCTCATGCCCGCGCTTGCTGCGGCCGGTATCGACGCGGGCATGGCGCACACGGGCCAGCACTACGACGCCGCCATGTCGGACGTGTTCTTCTCCGACCTCGATCTCCCCACGCCGCGGTGGTTCCTCGGCGTCGGGTCCGGTACGCATGCAGTGCAGACGGGCACGGCCATGATCCGCCTCGAGCAGCTCTTCGCAGCCGAGCAGCCAGGCGCCGTGATCGTGGTGGGAGACGTGAACTCGACCCTTGCCGCGGCCCTGGCCGCCTCGAAGAACGGCGTGCCCGTGGTGCATCTGGAGGCCGGGCTGCGCTCGTGGGACATGTCGATGCCCGAGGAACTCAACCGCCTGGTCACGGACCAACTCTCGTCGATGCTGCTGACTCCGACGCGCGACTCGCTCGACAACCTTGCTCGCGAGGGCATCAACGCTGCCCGCTGCCACTTCGTCGGCAACATCATGGCCGAGTCGCTCCTGCGCAATGTCGAGCGCGCCCGTGCGCGCGAGGCGCGGAGCGCCCACGGTCTCGACCACGGTGGCTACGTCCTGGCCACCGTCCACCGCCCCGAGAACACCGACGCTCCGGCCAAGCTGGCGGGTATCGTGGCCGCGCTGTCGGCATCGCCGCTTCCGGTGCTGTTCCCGGTGCATCCGCGCACCGTCGCATTGCTGGAGGCGGCCGGGATGCGTCGGGGCGGAGCCCTCATGCCGATCGATCCTGTGGGCTACCTCGACATGCTGTCGTTGCAGTGCGACGCGGCCGCAATCGTGACCGACTCCGGCGGCATCCAGGAAGAGGCCTGCATGGTCGGCACGCCCTGCGTCACCGTGCGCCGCAACACCGAGCGTGAGATCACCATCGAGGTGGGCGCCAACCGGCTCGTAGCGGCCGATCGCGAAGCGGTATCCTCGGGGCTCGTCGCTGCTCTCGAGTCGAGCAGACAGTGGCGCATCCCCGAAGGCTGGGACGACCTCGTCTCATCTCGGGTCGTCGCGGCCCTCCAGACCGGTGTGATTCCGCTGGCAGGGCGCTGAGGCGCCGGTCACTCCAGAAAGGCAGTCGATGGATCTCTCTCAGCGCTTGGACGACGGTACCGCCGTACTCGGCGTGGTCGGACTCGGCTACGTCGGCCTGCCACTCGCCGTCGAGATGGCGAAGGCGGGGCACCGCGTCATCGGCTTCGACGTGTCGGGCGAGAAGGTCGCGCTGCTGGGTGCGGGGACGTCCTACATCGCGGACGTTCCCTGCGATGGGCTGGCCGATCTGGTCGCTCGCGGGATGATCGTCGCGACCACGGACTTCTCGCGCGTTGCGGATGCCGACGCGGTGGTCATCGCCGTCCCGACTCCGCTCAACAAGAACCGGGAGCCGGATACCACCTTCATGGAGTCCGCCGCGCGCTCCGTCGTGCCGCATCTGCGCAAGGGTGTACTCGTCGCGCTCGAATCCACCACCTACCCCGGCACCACCGAAGAGGTCATCCAGCCGATCCTGGAGTCGACGGGGCTCAAGGTCGGCACCGACCTGTTCTTGGCGTTCTCGCCCGAGCGCGTGGACCCGGGCAACCCGGTCTGGCAGACGCGCAACACGCCGAAGGTCGTGGGGGGCGTCACACCTGCGTGCACGGAACTGGCCGCCAAGATGTACGCGCGCTTCATCGACACGGTGGTCCCGGTGTCTTCCACGCGCGCCGCCGAGATGACGAAGCTGCTCGAGAACATCTTTCGCTGCGTGAACATCGCGCTCATGAACGAACTGCTCCAGGTGTCCGACCGCATGGGCATCAACGTCTGGGAAGTCGTGGACGCCGCCAAGACCAAGCCGTTCGGCTTCATGCCGTTCTACCCCGGGCCCGGCCTCGGCGGCCACTGCATCCCGATCGACCCGTTCTACCTCTCGTGGAAGGCGCGGGAGTTCGACTTCCACACGAAGTTCATCGAGCTGGCCGGTGAGGTCAACGAGAACATGCCCTACTACGTCGTCACTCGCCTTATGGAGGCCCTCAACACGCACCGCAAGTCGCTGGCCGGCGCCCGCGTGCTGCTGCTCGGCGTCGCCTACAAGCGCGACATCGACGACCTGCGCGAGTCGCCGGCCATCCGCATCGCCGAGCTTGTAGGCGCCAAGGGGGGTGAGGTCGTCTATCACGATCCGTGGGTCGGCGAGTTCGCCATCGCGGGACGGCCGGTGGAGCGCGTCGAACTCACCGAGGCGGTGCTCGCCGGAGTCGACGCCGTCGTGCTCGTCGCCGACCACACGGCCGTCGACTACGACCTGGTCGTGGCCCACGCGCCCCTGATCCTCGACACCCGCAACGCGCTGAAGGGCTACGGCGCCGCGAACGTGGTGCGGCTGTAGGCCGAAGCCCAGAGCCGACAGTGGCCCCCCGCGGCCGACGTAGCACGCTCACCTTCGACATGTCGCTGATGCTGCGCACGATCCCCGCGGTGCTGCTGCCCCAGGGCGCGTACTGAGCGCAAGACCCTTCGCGCCCGCTTGCGCGGGCGCGTGCATGGCACTCGCGGCCAAGAAGACCAAGCCCGACAGCGTCAGGTTCTGGTCGGGATCCGTTCGTGCAGGCGTTCTACGTTGCGCGTAGCGAGCGCGCTTGGGTGTCGACCTCGGCGGTTGCGAGTGATACTCTGAAATAGTAGTTAATTACTGCATCGGAGTCAGTATGGCAACCAAGTCCTCAATGACGGTGCGCTACCTCGAGCAGCACGCGGTGTTCACGCTCGACGAGTTCCTGTCGGCGGTGGACGGCACCGTCAGCCGGTCCACACGCTACACGAACCTGCGCAACGCGGTGGAGCGCGGGCAGGCACGCCGCCTCACCCGCGGGCTGTACGCCTCGAATATGGGTGCCTTCCGCGGCCGGACCCCGCGCGTGTCCTTGGTGGCGGCGAAGAGCGCTCCTGACGCCGTCCTCGCGTACCACACCGCCCTGGAGGCGCACGGCGTCGCGCACTCTATCTCGCGCCGAGTCCTCTTCGTGTCAGATCGGCGTGTCAGTGTGTTCTCGGTCGATGGCTATCGCTTCGAGCGGGTCGCTCCACCGAAGCGGCTTGCCTGTCTCGCGGGGGGGCCGGAGCAATCCCAGCTCGTCCGCTCGGGCGACGATCTTGTCTTGGCGACGACGCCTGAGCGCACGTTGGTCGACTGTCTGATGCGGCTCGATCTTGCCGGCGGGCTGGAGGAGGTGCTGCGGAGCATGGGGGGCTTTCCGAACATGGATTCCGAACGAGTCGCGCAGTACGTCCGAGCGCTGGGATCGCCCACGGCGGCGGCAAGGGCGGGTTGGCTGCTCGAACTGGGTCGGCAGATGTGGCACGTCCCGGAGTCGGATCTCGAGCGGCTCCGCGCTATGACCGGTCGGGGGCCCTACCGACTGTCCGGATCTGCTCTCTCCGCCGATTTCGTCGCTGGGTGGCGCCTCTATGTGCCCGCGGGACTGCCGTACGAGGACTGGATCCGATCGTGACCCGGCCGATCCTCGACGTCTCGACGGGATTCGACCCGCTCGTCATCGAGAAGGTCGAGCGTCTGCTCGAACTGCTCGATGCCATCGCAGACAACCCCTACCTTCGGCCCCGGCTCGTCCTGCACGGAGGCACCGCCCTGAACCTGTTCCACGCCGACATCCCCCGGCTTTCGGTGGACATCGACCTCCTGTACGTGGGC
>Ga0209540_10000664_pt1 | contig 29752 bp, 21 predicted proteins | sample BarGraIncu01121A_FD_184501 | JGI IMG/M metagenome (GOLD analysis project Ga0209540, IMG submission 184501) | Arctic peat soil microbial communities from Barrow, Alaska - Barrow Graham LP Incubations 011-21A (SPAdes) (version 2) | ecosystem: Environmental > Terrestrial > Soil > Wetlands > Peat... | reverse complement strand
TGGGAATTGTCCCGCAAAGGCTTTATTGTGCAAGTCGTGGAACAGCATTCGACAGCCGGCGGAATGTTGTCTTCCATGCGTATCGGGCACGAATATATCGAACTGCTGCCGCATCATATCCGCAAAAGCGACAGGAATTTACTGGGCCTTCTCAAAGAGCTTGGTCTTCAGCAGGAAGTTGCCTGGTTCGATTCATATTGGTACGGCCGTGTCGGACGAAAAAAGCTCGGATATCTTGGTACGGGTTTTCATTCGCTGATTAATGCTTTGACGCAGGAGATTGCGGATAATGACGGATTAATCCATTACGGATATACCGCTATGGATATTTCTCAGGTTCCGGATTCAGACAGATCAGCCGCGCCCGGTGTCCCCTTTTCTTCTCAGAACGCAGCTTTTTCTCCGAAGTACCAGATTTCGTGTGTCCTTGCTGACTGCACAACGGTGGTTCTTGATGCGGATAATGTTCTTTTTACTGCATCCTGCCGTAATTTTGCACATATCACTCACGATTTGCCAATGCCGACCGATTACCGGGACACATTGATGGACGTAACATATAAAGCTAACATGTGCCTGCTCCTTCTAATGAAATCGCAGTTTACCGGGTGCTTTTCCCGTCCGATAGCCTTCAATTCTCCGTTTCAGAGAATTATCGAACATACCAATCTTGTTGGTGAGAGACGTTACGGCGGCCATGTTGTGTACCTGTCCGGTTCTTTTGCTACTTCAAATCCACTTTGGACGCAATCCGACGCAGAAGTATTCAGTGAATTTTTCAAACATCTTCAGCTCTTGAATCCGACAACTGCCAGGGATGACATACTGGCCTGGCGTCTTACGCGGACCCGTTATGCTACCCCGGCCACGAAGTCAGAATATGATCAGATTACGCCTCTGATGCCCGGGCTTTACGTGAGCAGTCTGGCTTTGGCAGATGATTCACCTGAAGATTTTGCGGAATACCGAATGGATGCATGCGTATCCATGGCAAGGCAGGCCGCCCGGATGATTGAAAAAGACCGATTGATCATGGGACAAAATAACACGAATTATGCCACAATTGACCGTATTTATTAATAATAATTCCAGATCATGTTAGTATATAATCTACATATGTGCATATAGTTGTGTACGGTGAATATATATTCCCGGAGGATCCCGATGGATAGCAGACGACGTGATTCACAGAAGTATTCGTTCAATCCCGCCGACTTACATGCGCCGGCGGGAAAATTGACTTCAAAACCTCTTATGGAGGAGAAAATTCGACCTCTGTGTCTTCTCTGGTTTCTTGCACCTGTAGTGCTGGCCTTATTTCTTTCTTCCTTTCTCAAAAATGACCAGACTGCATTTTTGAGTTGGTGGTCCACTCTGTGCTTATTTGGATTAGGTGCTTTTCCTGTCACGGCGTGGCTGTTTTCCGGCGTCCGCGGCAAAGGTTACGGGTTTTCAAAAGCCGTGGGCATTCTCGGTGTGTCTTTCGTCGTATGGACGCTCGCCTATCTTCAGGTCATTGGTTTCACACGGGTATGGATTACTGTCTTCCTCCTTTTATTATCCGGTGTGAGCTGGAGTATTCCCCGGACAAGAAAAGCGGCTCTTTCGGCTCTTTCATCCAAAAATGACATATGGGAAATTTCTTTTGAGGAATGTATATTTGTTCTTGCTCTTTTCGCATGGTGTGTACTTAAAGGCATCCGGCCTGAGATTAACGGCGAAGAAAAGTTTATGGACTTTGCTTTTCTGAATTCACTTATCAGAACAGATACGCTGCCGGCTCCGGATCCCTGGCTGGCAGGCAGCATTATTAATTATTATTATTATGGTCAATATATCTACGCGTTTATAACCAAATTTACCGGAATTGCTGCAGGTGCTGCGTACTCGCTTTCGATGTGCACGACTTTTGCTCTCTCATTTTCAATGTCCTATTCACTTGGATCTCTGTTTATTGACGGCGCCGCTAAAAAGGGTCTTCGTGCACCGGCCGCGTTCCGCGTAATTGCAGGAATCCTAAGTGGTTTTACAGTGGCAGTCTTTGGTAATTCCCACGCGTTCTTCTATGACGAGACTTCAATCGGCAATTCTTTTCTCGGATTTCTCTCCAGGATGGGCATTGCCGTCGGGCGAACTAACGGTTTTTTCTATCCGGATTCTACTCGATTTATCGGTCACAATCCCGACTCACAGGTGTGGGACGCAGCAAAGACTGTCCTCATCAGGAACGGTGATTATACGATTCATGAATTCCCGTGCTATTCATATCTCCTGGGTGATCTCCACGCCCATGTCGTTGGCCTGATGATCATTATGCTGATTGTCGCCGTACTGTTCTCCTTGTATGTGAATGCGCAGCACCCCTCGGGAGATGAAATGCTGCTGCAGGTATTCCCTGGTCCGGAGAATCCCATTGGACTTAAGAAGCGGGTAATATATGAGGGTAAGCGGCTTCTCAGACCGGAGATCGTAACGGCCGGTATTCTCCTTGGTATTGCCACCATGTGCAATTACTGGGATTTCCTCATTTACTTCGTCGTTGGATGTATGACTCTTTTGATTTATAACATCAAAACATCAAGGCATTTTGGATCTTTGGCAGGTATGCCGTTCTTTCTGACGGAAGCTGCAATGATCCTCATCGTCTATCTGAAATACTCTAAATTTGCCGTCACGCACGTCGGCATTCAGATGATTGTATTTGCTGTATGCCTGACCGGCACTGCCCTCATACCATCAGCCATTACACGAACAGGTCTGGGCATGTCCTTTTTGTTCACATCTGCCAGTATTTGTTCGCTGACCTTTAACTCCCGATTTGATATGATTGCCAATTCCCTGGCCAAAACCGTTGACCATTCACCAGTCTTTCAATTCCTCATACTATGGGGAGTGCATATATTATTTGCCGTGCTGCTGATAATAATTACACTTAGTTCAAGAAAAGAATCCAAGGCGTTCAGCCACCGTCTGAAGGATAATGATTTTATTCCTGAAAATGCTGTCGCGCGCTTCCTGTCCAAGATGAATCCGGCGGATATATTCATGTCCGGCCTTGCAGTAGTATCTTTCATGCTGTTGGCAGCACCTGAAATATTCTATGTGCGCGATATTTATGGCGGGAGCTACAAGCGTGCCAATACCATGTTCAAATTCACTTTTGAAGCATTTGTTCTGCTCTCACTCATTCTGGCGTATTCGTTTTTCCGATTCCTTTGCATCCGCAGAAAAAAGCAGTCCCACTTTATTACAGTCATAGCAGGCGGGGTAATTCTTTCCCTTTTGATTTGCATACCCATGCGGTATCCTTTTGTCGCCATCGAGCAAAGAACCGGCAAAATTTCTCTGGACAATTATACCGGTCTCGATGGAACTGCATCCCTCGTTACCAGAGACAGTCTTCAGCTAACGGCCGGAGCAGGAGATCTGGCATCCTATGCCTCCGCTATTAACTGGCTGAACTCGAGTGTGTCCGGTACACCTTCCATCTGTGAGGCATATGGCAACAGCTATACGGATAACTGTATTGTCTCGGCCTATACCGGCCTACCCACTATAATCGGCTGGCAGACACACGAATGGCTGTGGCGTTTCCAGGGAGTCGTCAACAGCCAGGGCGATCTGGTAAGCGATCCATCTAAGCTTGACGTCTGGCAGGATATCCTGACTCCGCGGCAGACAGCCGTGAAGACGATCTATACAGGCACTGACGAGATGGAGGTCCGATCATTGCTTAAGAAATATGATGTGACTTATCTGATCGTCGGTGATCTGGAACGGACACAGTATGTTGATATTAACGACACCCTCCTTACTTCCCTCGGCGAAAAAGTATTTGAGAACGGGTCGCTGTATATAATGAAAGTGCAGTAAGGAATACCCATCATAATCCAGCTTTGTGTCCCTTTGTTAATGCAGTTCATATCCAGTGTATATGCGCATGGCATCGAAAAGGGATACCTTATCCGCACAGATTCTCGTGTACAACGAAAACGACGGCGATTAAGGTATCCCTTGCTAATCGAACCTTTTGCCGGTCTTACACGGCTGGAGTAGGTGTTGCTTCAAACATGGAGACAGGCGGAAGATATATTGCATCCGCCGGCTTCGGCACATAATCGGCTGGCAAACCATTGAATGTAAGAATAATACCTATTCTCGGATCAGAATTAGACTCAAGAGGGAGTTCGTACGCGTAGTGAAACAGATCCCACCAGGTACGGCGTCCGGTCTGATCGGAGAAGTAGAATACGCTTACCGGTGCAACGGTGGTGGCAACCGGCACCGGAGATGTATCAGAAGCAGCGGCTGGAGTCGTATCAGCCCCCGGTGTTGTCGTACCCACGTTAATATCAGAAGGTGTCACTGACAGCGCCACAGAAGCAGGGGTGGGGTTAGTCGTCGGATTCTTGGATTCATTATTTCCTGGCCAGAGGGCAATAACCAGAATAATTGCACAAAGTACGCTAAGTGCTACAAGGCCTGCCACCCAAAGCTTGTTACGCTTGTAGGCAGTATCTGTATCCCCATAGTCAAAGCCCTTCTCCTGATCAAAAATGTCCTGTGAGGGGCGCTGATTTGTACGGGGTCCCGGTGTCTGCTGCGTCGGCTGCAGCCCCGGACGCGCCTGTCCCGGTGCAGAACGATTATCCAAGGTTGTTCCATAGGAAGGAACCGTCTGCTGCGGAGGTGTATATGAATAACTCCTGTTCGCCTGGCCGGGGTTCGGCGGAAGATCCTTCCTCATATCACTGTCTTCATCGTCAATTGAATATGAGCCGCGGGCATACACGCCCGCGTTATCGTAACCCCTGGGTGTGAAGCTGTTGGTAGGGTATGTCGGCGGAGAATATGTCGGAGCCTCGTACAGCGGCATGTCAGGAATATCATTGATATTTGTGGTTGCCGGTACTGCGGGCTCTTTGGACTCAAAGGGAATATAATATGTTCCGCCGGCAGAAGTTTCAGCTGCGGATACCGGTTGAGCAGGGGAAGAATGATCACCGAAAATCAGTGGTTCACCCTCTTCTTCATCTACTGATACATCCGAAATGTATTGGGGAGCATTGGGGGCGCCCATACCAAAGGAGTCAGTCTGATAAGGAATGGAAGTCTCTGCGCTGTCTGCCGATTTGAAGTTCTTCACATCTTCTTCATATTCTGTTTTTACGAACCCGCCCTCATCCGTAAGAGATTCCTTCTCAACGACCGCTTCACCGAATGGCTCAAGTGACTCGTCATGAAAATGTATCGGGTCCGTCGGTCCGGCCGGTACAACGGGCTGCTCTGCAAGAGGCTGTATAAAGGGATTGGTAGCAGCGTTTCCAAAATACAAAGGTTCAGCAGCTGCGGGAGCGGGAGTGGAAGCAGTGACAGGTATCGCTGCGGTCGGTACCGCTGCAGCCGGTGCTGCTTTGGCAATAGGAACCTCAATAGCTTCATCGTCCATGTCGTTATAGGACTGCTGGCGGGCTTTCTTTCCAAAACCGAAGAGACCGACCTTCTCCTGTGCCGATACTGTCTCAACAAAAGAAATCATGAACTGCAGCGGCACGCCGGGAAGCTTTGCAGCAGCCTCAGTCATAATGATACCGGCTGCATCACATTGATCCTCGGCGTCATAAAGAATGCGCAGAAGCTCCTGCTGTCCGAGTGCGTCATAGACTTCCCGGTTACAGAGAATAATGCAGTCATCCATCTTGAGCTGAGCTATATTGGAACATAATGCAGTAGCTGTCTTGGTTGCACAGTAGTTGTAGAAATTATCAACTTTCTGTCTTTGGGTATTCACCGGCTCTATGTGAAGATCCGTTGCAGTAAGCGGGAAAAGCGTATCGTCACGATAAAGAAATGCAAGACCCTTGCCCATTGTTATCGCAAATGCTTCCGAATCCTTAACAAGGACACCGGCAAAAAACGGAGTTCTTGTGTTATCCGCCTGAAGCTTCATCCGGCCGGTTACAGCAACCGCTGTATTAACCAGATCGCCGATTTCATCATCCAATGCTTTTCTGCCGGCCTTGATATCATTAAAAAGCTTGCGCAGGGGCGCTTCGAATACCTGCTCTGCAGCGGGGTCTCTTCCAGGTACCGTTGAATGAGAAAATACAGAGAAGAAAAAGCCTCTGTCTTCCTTATCAACCGTAATATCCGCTGCCCTGGCTTCCCTTTTGCCGGAAACACGTCCATCAAGAAAAAATGCATCTGTCAAATCCGATGCGGGATAGTATCTGGCGGTTACAGTTGAAGCAAGACGAGTTAATTTAGCCATAACAAGAGCCTCCAGTCCATTAATAAAGCTATTCAAATGCTACTTAGCAGCGGATGTACGAATCATATTTCGGAAATGTTTTAATTTATTATACCATAATGAAATTTATGACAACTGCAAATGTCAGGAAAACACGCTAATCTTGTTCGGTTTCTATATATATTTGCATGTATTTGTCGACAATCGGGAATGGTGCGGGGCCAATATCAAGATATGCTTTGTGAATATCTTCAAGTGCTGCCAAATCGCCAAGTTCGTCCCTGGCATGTGTAATGATGCCGGTGACGTCTATCTGACCTATACAGTACGGCATATAGTAACACGGAATCTCAACAGCCATATCATAGCAATTATCTGCAAAATCCTGCATGTCTATATTATATCCGGCCAGATAGTCATATACGTCCTCCCTGCTCCATCCTTCATAATTGACGCCTATGTCTATTCTTGCAGGAAAAAGAAGATTGAAAATCCTGTTCTCTGCCGCTATATACGACACCAGTGTCTGATCATAATCCGATTCTGCCAATACGTATCCGGAAGCATATTCAGCCCAGCCCTCTGAGTAGCCGATAAAACTCGCCGAGCGCTGGTAATAGCTCGAAATATTCTCTGCATGGTAAATTGCTTCGTACATATGACCCGGATAGCCCTCATGAGCAATTGTTTCCAGCAGATTCGGGTAACCTGCAAGAGCCGCTGCATTCGTGAGAATCGTATTATCTTTCGGATCGTCGATTGCACAGGAAAGGTAAGCCGCAGGGCTGAAGAAATCTTCGAGAGCAGCCGGCACTTCTTTGAGCGTCACATCATGTTTCATTATTGATGGAAAATCTTCCTTAATAGCCGCTTCACAATAATCAAGATTCTCCTGTACCGTACCCTCACTGAAATCGTACGTGCTGTATGCATCTTCAAATTCAGCGTCAGTCGGAGAGGCCAGGATGAAATCAATATTATCCGAAATCGACTGTTCTATTTGCTTTTTCACATAACTTACGGACGAATCGGAACTTGTGTTGGATTTTAGAAGAAGCGCATAGTATTTCTTACCGTCAGGCAAATTGCACAGTCCGCCGTCGTTGACACCTTTTCCGAGAAGATCTGAAAAGCCATCGATCAGCAACTGATAAGCCGGGAATACGTATGTATCCAGAGCCGTCCTATTCTGTTCAATATATCCGGCTTTTTCGGTATCCGTCAGTCCCGGCACCCTGTCAAGGCGCTCTGCAAAGCTTGAAACAAGGAAGTGGTCTTTCGTGTCTTCCAGAAAGGATTTGCAAGAGTCGATGATTTTCTGCAGATTCTCGTCGGAAGCACCAAACCCCGCGTCAGCACGCTCTGACTCGAATACCATAAGGTCCCCATAATATCGGTTCACATCAGCAAGCAAAAGAAGATAATCCTCTATATCCGCCTTATCCTTAAATGAATATTCGGATAATACAAGGGGAAGATCAGTCTGAAGCCCTGTAAGCGAGTTAAACGGCGAAGAATAGTAATAATAATCCTGATATTCAAGAGCTTCCTTCAAATCGTATTCTATAACGTCATATGTGATCTGGTCTTCCCGGGACAGTACCTTATAGTCTATTTTTTTGAGTTGATCCTGATACCCGGCAAATTTCCGGTATGTCTCATCCGACTTTTCCCTGGAGACATCGCCGAGGGATACCTCCGGAACAGTAAGGCCAAGGGCAGCCGGGTCTTTTACAGTAAAATGCAGACTGACTGTGTCTGAAATGGCACCATCTGAAAACATGCTGAAATCAAGATCCCTGAGAGCTGCAATGCCGGCTGCCTGACTAAGAAATGGAATTCTGATACAGGATGCCGTTAAAGCTGCTGTCATAACGACTGACAGGATCACAATCGCAATGCGGCTGGACCGCAGAGTTCTTTCGGGTTTGGTTCTCACTATATGTCCTCCTTGATCTCATGCCGGTTTCCCGGATTCCTGGATGCAATTGTTGAGAAAACGTTCATTTCTATATTAACTTAAAATCGCGGCCGGAATGCTATACTATTTTCATAATGGATGAACTTATTTATCATACTACAATTTTACGAGTAATAGATTATTGTCATGCTACAGATATGGTGCCCATCCTACAACTTGGCGGCAGTTCATTACAAATGTATGGCAAATAGTGGAAAAGAGGTCTGGTGTGAGAACAATGTTTGTCCTTTTTCGTTGGGAATGCCGGCGAATTCTATCGAACTGGCGCCAGACCATGGCTATATTCCTGGTTCCCTCCCTTGTTCTTCTTCTTGCCCTCTATCTGTTTCCTGTTCTCGTCAATTATATTTCCACCGGCAACGTCGGAAGAGCATCTGTCGTTCTCGTTTCAGCGGATGAAAATATGCTTTCCTTTATAAAAACGGACTCCTATGCGCTCACGTATTCGTACAAAATCTGGTCTCCGGATGAGTATTCCAAATCTCTCGAAGATGGAAGTGCCGCCAAAGTCACCGAAAGCGGGGGCATCTTTGTTGTATTTGAGTCGGTCGGAGAGACAATGAACGGCAGCGGTGCGAGCGCTTTTGCTGATGCAGTCGACAATTATTTGGAGGGACTGTCAAAAGGCGCCGACAACGCCGAAAGCACAGCCAGGGTATCTGTCATCTCGAACTCCGGTATTATCATGTCCCAGACGATGGCCTATCAGTTCGAGGAAGATGTTCTGCCGCGTTACAAGGATTACCTCATCAAAACGGTCGGAAGTTCGTTCTATGAAAAGGGCGGCGGAGCGCCGTTTCTGATCGATAATTTCAATCCGTATACCAAGTTGATGGAATTTAGAAGTCAGGCAAACTCAATGGGGGCACGTGTCATTCCTGGAATTCTGATTCTGCTTCTCTACTATTGCGTATATTCACTGTCGGGTGATATTCTCGCTTCAGACAGAGAACGCGGATTTCTATCGAAGCTGACCCTGACACCGCTGAGCACCCGCGGTCTGCTTTGGGGCAAAGCGCTCGCCATTATCGGTATATCGGCTTTGACATCAATTGTTACCCTGCTGGTGTTAATCCTCTCATCGTGGGCAAACCGGAGTAACAATCCCCTTTCTCTGATTCCTTTCGGACTTCTCCTTACTCCCGCCCAATTCGGATTGACGATGGTTTCGATTGTGTGTGCGGCTTCCGTGATGACAATGCTTTGCTTCAAAATCATCGTTGATGTCCCGAATATGCAGGACATCACACTGAATCTCCAGTTGCCGCTGCTTCTGATTCTTATTGATTTTTTTCTGCAGCTTTTCCGTGGGTCGCCGGCTTTACCGGTGGAATATATCATACCTGCGCATAACAATCTTCTGCTGATCCACGACATTATGGCTGGAACGACTGGCATATGGCGGACTGCCATTATTCTGTCTGTGGATATTTTGACTGTCCTGATTTTGTATGTTTTTGTTAAACGCTCTTTCGAGCAGGAAACCGGCAAAACTCTCAACCGGATTAAAAACGTCAGGAGGCTTCCATGATTCAAGTATCACATGTTACGAAAAAGTATAAAAATTCAGTAAATGTCGTCGAAGATGTCAGTTTTACTGTTCAGGAAGGTCAGATTTTCGGGCTGCTGGGGCCGAACGGTGCCGGTAAAACAACGCTCATGCAGATGATTTCCACTCTTCTTATTCCCACAAGCGGCGATATTGAGATTTACGGGATGAATACCAGGAATCAGACGCGTGATATCAGAAAGAAGATCGGGTTTCTTACATCTGAAGTTAAACTCGACCCTTTTTCAACACCCGACAAACTCTTTCATTTTTTCGGCGAACTCTACCAGATGGACCGCACACTGGTTGAGCAGAGAAAACAAGAAAGCTTCGCTCGTTTTGACATCGGTCCTTTTGCCCAAAAAAAGATAATCGAACTTTCGACGGGTATGCGGCAGAAGATCTCGATTGCTATCAGCCTTATTCACAATCCGCCGGTCGTCATTTTTGATGAACCGACAAACGGCCTGGATATCCTTACCGCATATCAGGTAACCGACTTTCTTCGAGAACTCAGAAGGGACGGTCACATCGTACTTTTGTCGACTCATATCTTTTCTGTGGCACAGGATCTCTGCGACGAACTCGCAGTAATGGTGGACGGTCATATTGTGGCCCGAGGCACGGTGCCTTCCCTTCTTGAGACTACCGGGTCCGCAACATTTGAAGAAGCCTTTTTCCGGCTGTATACACTAAATCATAAAGAGTAAGGGGATAGCATGCGAAGAGTGGTGTGGGCAATAGCCCGTAGGAGTTTCGCCAAAGGAACCCGTCTTAAGACGCAAATGTCTAAGGCGACAATGGGGGTATGTATTTTTTTCATATTCTGCTTTGTGCTGAATGTTATCAGTTTTGTCTTCCCGCAGGATCTCTCATATACGTCTGCACTTGATTCATCTGAATCCGACGGAAAAGTTCTATTTGTCAATTCTCCTGACTCCTTTGAATCATTTCTTCTGCAAAAGTATGCTGTTCATCCGGAATTTGTGGAGTCCGCATTTTTGCGTGAAAAGAGCGGCGCATATTATGATTTTCTGACCTATCAGCAGAAGATTTCACAAGACGAGGCGGTTCTGGTTATTGTATTCCCAACTGATTTTGACGAGCAGATAGCCAGCCTGTCGAGCGAGACCCGGCCGGAGATTCTGACCTATTATAATCCGTCCGACGAAAATTCAAGTTACGCACATGACACATTTGCAAACGAACTGCTTACGCAATATGCAGATGCACTTCAGACAGCGCATGGCCGTATAACCGCGGTCACTTCTGTCTTTACGGTTCTGCAGCAGGAGATTTCCGTCGCACAGACCGATACCGGCCGTTGGGGAGGCAGCCGCGTATTCACACACATGTTTCTTCCGCTTATCCTGTTTATTGCCATCATGTATGCCTGCATGGAGGCCGGTATGGCATCTGTAGCCGGAGAAAAGGAACGCGGGACTTTTGCTGCGATTCTTCTGACGCCGGCGAGACGCATCGAAATAGTACTCGGCAATGCACTTGGAATTCTGCTGCACGCCATGCTCCCGGCATCGATAATGATTTTTCTTTTTACTGCTGTGTTCGGATATTTTCAGGTTGGAATATTGCTGTATCTTATCATTCTTTGCCTCTCTCTTTCCCTTCTGATGACAGCCCTCGTACTTATTATCTCTATTTTGAACCGGAGCATTCTTGCGGCGCAGGCGAGTTTCCTGCCGATCTTCTTTATACTTCTGATTGTGTGTATTACTGCCATGCAAAATGAAAGTACGCCCGGTCTGATATCATACCTGATCCCGTTCTACGGGCATTATTACGGGATCGCTGCAGCTTTGGACGGTACCTATTCAATTGCAACTTTATCCGGTTTATGCGGCGGGTGTGCCGTTCTAACCGTCGGGCTTTTGCTTGCGGCGGATAGACTCCTGCATATCGAGCGTTTTACCACCGGTTTTGATGACAATCAGGACATGCAAAAAGAGAGGCGCCGCCGGGACAAAGACTTGATTATTTTTCAAAAAGCAGCTGAGTCCCCGCAGAATATCGTATATGATTATCATCCCCAAAAATCACGTCCTGTGCTGAAGATCCTGATGAATAATTTTCTGCTTCCGCTATATGTTCTTGCAGTCTTCCAGACTTTAGCCCTAATTGTTCCTTTCCTCCTGTATTTACGGTCGGATGCAGCAACTGCATTCTTCACGGGACTCTCCCAATCCGGCGGTCGCCTGTCTATACCTGTTGATATGGTGATGAGACTGTTGGCAAGCCTTATGCAGACAAAAGCCTTTGTTTTCACAATGGGCGTCAGCTACGTACTGGTGATCGCAGTATATGTTCTGATTATACGTGTTTTTGAAAAGCAGCCGATGTCATCGGTCGGACTGACACTTCGAGGTCCAACTGCACGTAAAAAAGCACTGTTCTCCTACATCCGCGGTCTTCTTATCGGCTTTGGCATGATGCTTGGCGTGTTTCTAATTTTGCTTATTACCGGGCAGGCCCGTGTGAGCGGATTTGGACTGGATGCTTCCTCTTCCGGGCTTTTCTTCGTCTACATTCTTATGTGGATTCCGCAGGGAGCCGCCGAAGAACTGATGTTCCGGGGACATATGCTGCCGCGCTTGAGCATACGGTTCGGACGCAGCGCCGCAGTGCTGCTGACTTCACTTTCGTTCGGTCTCCTTCACAGCGGCAACGCAGGTTTCTCCGTCATTCCATTCCTGAACCTTATACTAATCTCGATTTTTTTCGCTCTGCTGGCTCTGTCTACACAGGAAATCTGGACAGTATGCGCCGCTCATTCAATCTGGAATTTTGCACAGGGGAATCTGTTCGGACTCGAGGTCAGCGGAACGCAAAGTGCGGCCAGACTGATACAGACGAATTATACGGAGACCAGTTATTCGTTTCTGACCGGAGGCAATTTCGGTCCGGAAGGCGGACTGATTGTAACCGGTGTAATTGTACTTTGCCTGTTGATTTTGTTTTTCATCCGGAATAAACTGAATAAGGCAATTTTAGGCGGCTCAAAGGAGAATATTCATGTCCGAAGAGATTTCTGACGCAATTGGTACGTATCCGATTATTGATATCCATTCCCACGTTTTTCCACCGAAGATTCTGGAACGGGCCGTCGAATCGATCAGCAGATTTTATGATCTGAGCGTGCATAAGGACGGATCACTCCATACCCTTATGTCAGATAATGAAAAAGCAGGCATAGCCTGCTCTGTTGTTTTTACGACGGCGACGTCCATAAGACAGGTCTCTTCGATTCACACATTCATTCATAAAATACAGGCTGACTCAAACGGACGCCTTATAGGTTTTGGGACACTTCATCCCGGTATGACCGCCGGCGAAATCGAAGCGGAAGTTGAAAATATTATTGCACTGGGACTCCATGGAATCAAGCTTCACCCGGACTTTCAGAAAATCCCGGCCGACTCGAAGGCGATGTTCTCAATGGCGCGGGCCGCAGCAGGCAGGCTTCCTATCCTTATTCATGCAGGCGATTACCGGCATTCTTTCTCACATCCGGAGCAAATCAGAAAATTGGCCGTCTCGTTTCCTGACCTGACAATCATCGCCGCTCACTTCGGCGGCTGGAGCGAGTGGCACAAGGCGCCTGACGCGCTCGCAGGGCTTCCGAATGTATATGTGGACACATCGAGTTCACTGGGCTTTATCTCGCCTGAAAAAGCCACTGAACTCGTATACAGGTATGGTGCCGATCATGTCCTGTTCGGAACGGATTACCCGATGTGGGGGGCCGCCGAGGAACTGTCACAGTTTGCAAAGCTTACACTGACCACGGAAGAGCAGCGGCAGATACTCTATACCAATGCGGCAGCGCTTCTTTCGCTTTCTTCCTTTTCGAGTGCAACATAATCAATTTTGCCCACAAGCGTCAGCGGAAGGTTAACCCTGAATTCAATCACGGAAGGACGGGCATACGGAATCAGACGCTCTGCACAGACCGCGTTGATGTCTTCCTTTATCTTGTTCAGATGTTGTTCTGAACGGGCTCCTGATGCGATAATAATCACTTTTACAGTATGCATCCGATACGGATCAGGCACAGCAATCGCGCATACGGAGTCAACGCCGGCTACACTTGATATGGCTGCTTCGATCTGCGAAGGGAAAACCGGAATGCCGGAAACTTTGATAATTCGTTTGAGGCGCTGCGTAAAATGAAAAAATCCATCTTCATCCACAAATCCATAATCGCCGGTATGTACCCACATGCGTCCGTCATCGTGGAGGTGAATCGCCTCGGCCGTCCCTTCGGGATCACCTAAATAACCAAGCATCACAGTAGGTCCCGTTACACATATCTCCCCTTGAGTCCCTGAAGCAACTTCGTTATGAGTACTCGGTTCAACAATTTTCATATGCATATCCGGCAGCGGAAGGCCGACGGATTCTTTTCTGCATTTGTTTTCAGGATTTACACAGCAGACAGTAACGGTCTCGGTAAGGCCGTAACCTTCCCGCAGTGAAATACTGGAACCGTGCTCATGAATAAATGATTCAAAGCGTCCCTTAAGTTCGGGGGACAGTGAATCCCCGCCGCAGAAGCAGCAGCGCAAAAAGGACAGGTCTGCTTTCTTCAAAAGGATACTCTTAAGAATACCCTCATATAAAGTCGGGACAGCGGCAATAAATGACGGCCGTTCCCTGATAATCACCTTTGCCAGGGAATCCGGTGTAAACACAGGTACGAGAATCGATGTGATTGCGTTGCACATCATCGTATGCATGCCCATACACAGTCCAAACCCATGAAACAGCGGTAAAATAGTAACCATTGACACTTCAGGCGGTAATCCGGTTTCAAAAGGATCCGGTATGTTGATGATCTGCGGACCCTGTACTGCCAGAACATTGAGATTTCCAGACGAAAGAACAATGGTCTTCGGCGTTCCCGTTGTGCCGCCGCTGTGAAGATATACAGCAGGTGCAGAAGGTTCAAGAGGCCTGACATAGTGATAGGAAGATGCAAGGCCTTCTGCTGAATAATGTGTGGTTTGCCCGAGTTTTTGTAGATCCCGCCATGTAATGTACACATTATCCCGGGGGATTGGGGGAATCTTCCTTCCTTTTGTCAGGAAGAACCCTACCGACTTCGCCGGTGACAGATAATCGTCGATTGCAGCTGTGAATATATGTTTAACCGGCATCTGCGACAGCATTTCTACATGTTTGGACAAAAATGCATTGAGAATGATCAGATACTCGCTTTTTGTCGAAGTCATGAATTCTCTGAGCTCAAACGGCGGAGTCTTGGGGTGCACCATATTAGCAATCACGCCGATCTTATTAACCGCATAGAAGAACACCACGGCCTGCGGAACATTCGGAAGGCAGATGGTTGCGACATCGCCTCTCTTAAGTCCCAGCTCCTTAAGCGCAAGTGCCACAGTATCAACCTGATTAAGAAGAGCCCGGAAAGATATTTTTCGACCCTCAAAAGAGATGGCCGGAGTGCCTGGAAAATTATTTTCTGTCCTGACAAGCATTTCATATAATGTCTTGTCCGGATACGTCATTGATTCTTTCATTCCCGGGTCATATTGCAAAGTCCAAGGTTTTTCCATCATTTACTCGCTCCCTCGCGCGGTCGTCTTTGACAGCACTTATATTATATTAGACCATTCTGACGGATATGTGAACTAACGATTTTCATAAATATGCAAAATGATTTTCAGATACATTGTCTGATACATTGACGGATACATTGTCTGATACATTGACGGATACAAATGATATAATTATCTGAAATATGGTTATTCTCTTTCAACATTGAGGCAAATTCAATTAGTCGAACGGAGTGTGAAACCATGGCAAAAAGCAAATCTGTTTATGTGTGTAATAACTGCGGTTACGAGGCTGCCGGATGGATGGGAAAATGTCCCAATTGTGACACCTGGAACTCATTGATTGAAGAACGTGTCGCCGCTTCCTCCGCAGCCCCTGCCAAGCCTTCCATGCGGCAGGGCTGGGTCGGCGGCAATGAAGTAATTCCCCTTTCCGATGTTTCTGAAGATGAGAATCCGCGGTATACATCGGGAATGAAAGAACTTGACCGTGTGCTCGGCGGAGGATTTGTCTCCGGCTCCCTTGTCCTTATCGGCGGCGATCCCGGTATCGGAAAATCCACGCTCCTTCTGCAGGTCAGTCACCTGGCCAAGACAAAAGGAAACGTGCTGTATGTCTCAGGAGAAGAATCCAAGACGCAGCTGCGGCTTCGCGCTACAAGACTGGGTATTGATACGGATCATATAACAGTATGTACGCAGACATCTTTTGAAGAAGTAGCGGAGACAATCTCCGCTGTCAAGCCCTCCCTTTGCATAATTGACTCGATACAGACACTTTTTTCTGCAGAACTCTCATCTGCACCCGGCAGTGTAAGCCAGGTGCGGGAGGTTACGGCAGGATTATTACGATTAGCCAAAGACCTGTTGATAACAATCGTACTTGTGGGACATGTAACGAAAGACGGCGCACTTGCCGGTCCCCGCGTACTCGAGCATATGGTCGATACCGTGATCTATTTCGAAGGAGAGAACAGCAGCCCCTTCCGCATGCTGCGTACCGTCAAGAACCGTTTTGGGGCAACAGGCGAACTCGCTTTTTTCGAAATGACTAATGTCGGTCTGACAGAAGTCGAGAATGCCTCGACTCTTCTGCTTTCCGGAAGACCGATTCAGGTACCCGGTTCCGTTGTTACCGCATGCATGGAGGGCACACGTCCCATACTCGTCGAAATCCAGGCTCTTCTGAATCCATCCAATTACTCTGTTCCTCAGCGAATGGCGCAGGGCCTTGACCGCGGACGTATCGGAATGCTTTTAGCAGTACTTGAGAAGAAATTCTCTGCAGGCGTGAACAATATGGATGCCTACATCAATGTAGTCGGCGGACTTAAGGTATCCGAGACCGCCTGCGACCTTGCCATTCTCGCCGCCGTCTATTCCGCGCTCAAGGATCGCCCCGTACGTCCGAATACTCTTGTTATCGGCGAAGTTGGGCTGACAGGTGAAATTCGTCCGATCGTGGATATCGAACGTCGTCTTGTCGAAGCTGCACGTCTTGGATTCTCAACATGCATCCTGCCAGGCAGCAACAAAGCCGGTATCGAACGCATTACAAGGCAGAGAAGTCTCATAAAGCCCGACATTATGAGCAATCTGCTGATCAACTCTGACAGCGTGACAAAGGGCATGTCAGCCGGAAGCAGCCAGACAGGCTCACAAGGATTACCTGTATTTCCTGAACTCATCTATGCCGATACACTTTCAGAGGCAATGGACGTTCTTTTCGCAGAAGAGAACGAAGGAACGTCAGGCAGAGGCCTCAAATGACAGATTCCGGAGAAGGGCAAGTCCCTGTCTGTCTTTATGTAATAATTCCTGCAGCTGGCCAAAGCCGGCGGATGGGAGGAACCTCAAGCAAGCAGTTTATCCCTATTGACGGCATCCCCGTGCTTGCACGTACTCTTTTGGCTTTTGAGAATTTTGGTCTGGTGCAAAAGAAGTCCGGACAGTTTGACATGCACGGAATTCTTGTCACCTCACCGGAATCAATGGATGAGGCAGCCAAAATCTGCCGTGATTTTAATATTACTTTTATCGAAAATATAGTTGAGGGAGGTACCTCCAGACAGGAATCCGTGTGGAATGGTATCCGTGCATTGCAGGGCCTGCCCCGTCCGCCTGAACCACGGGACATAACCTTTATTCACGACGGAGCACGCTGCTTTGTAGATTCGGATATACTGCTGCGCTGCCTTGACGGCGCCAGGGAATATGGCGTCTGTGCGGCTGCCATTCCCGTTAAGGACACAATCAAGCAGGTTGATTCACCTGACAGCCGCAGGGTGGCAGCGACCCCCGACCGTGCGACTTTATATACCATACAGACACCGCAGGCTTTTTTGTTCTCACTTCTACTTGAATCCTATATGACGGGACAGCATGAAAAACGGGAAGCAACCGATGATACTTCCCTTGCAGAAATGATCGGTCTTCCCGTATATCTTGTTGACGGTTCCTATTCCAATATTAAGATTACAACTCCCGAAGATCTTCTGTGGGCGGAACTTCTAAAAACCCGCCAAAAGCTCGTCTTGCCGTAGCGCTGCAAAACACCATGATCCCCTCACCTCTTCCAAAAGCACTTAGACCCTCTCCTGAAGTAACCGTAATCCCGACTGAACGCGGATTTATCTGAAGAAGGGCGGCAACACTCGACCGAATATTCTCAATATGTCCCGCGAGTCTGGGTATTCTGCATTCGATTGAAAATGATACGTGAGTTATACTCTGATCGGTTAATGCCTGCAGCGCCAGTGCGAGATACTTCCTGCTGTCTTTAATACCCTCGTCCAGACAGAGCCGGTCAGCCGTTTCCCCGAGAATGTTCACGCACGTAATTCCGGAAATCGCATTGGTCAGCGCGTGAAGCAGTACATCCCCGTCGCTGTTAGCCATAAGCGGACGCCCGTCCGGAATAACACAGCCTCCCAGAATGAGCTGCTGATTATCCTGCGCGTCCGTCGGTTTGCCGCTTGCGTCGACAGGTACGAAGCGGTGACTGTCCTGGCCAATTGATTGTAGGAAATCATACATAATCATAACGCGTGCCTCCCTCGAACCTTCGTTTTTTCCGTTTCAGGAAATCCCTCTGCTCTTCAGGAAATTCCGCTGCTCTTCACGAAATCCCGTTGCTCTTCAGGAAATTCCACTGTTATCTGTGATCCATTGCGCCAGACTACCGGTGGTCCATGCTTTTCCGTCATTATTTGAAAAAGAAGCTGTCCAGGAACCGTTTTCCAGCAGAATAAAGTCCGGCAATGCTGCGATCTCAAAATGTGTTGCCAGCTCCGTCTCCTGATCGGCGTCTACAGATACAAACAGAATACGGTCGTGATAATTCTCTGCGAGTTGCTCGACAGATGCCGTAATACCGCTCGTATCGGATGAAAGGCCGCCGTAAAAATAGAGGCAGACCGGCGCTTTAGAATATGCAATGAGTTTATTGTAATCCGTTACCTCACGATATTGAATACCCTCTCCCTCACCGTCCATATCTTCGTATACCATCGCAGAAATGGACGAATCATAGGAATATTCTCCCAGGTATGCGGACACGTCCGCGCTGTCATTTTTCGTACTGCACGAGCACAAAAACAACGCTGCTGCAACAAGAAGGGCAGTGATACAACCTTTGTTTCTTATCGCGAAATGAATTTTGCCTGACACCATACTGCTCTTCTCCTTATCGGTCAGAAGATTGTACTACTTCTTATCAATGAACTCAGCGATAATTTTGACTGTATTGTCGAGAATATCCGTATTTATTTTCTCTATGTCGCCGGTATCAACCAGCGATGTAACATAAGGGTCTACGGGGACTTTGTCAAATACCGGAACATTCATTTCAGCCGCCGCCTTCTCAACGCCGCCCTCTCCGAATATCAGTTGTTTCTCTCCGCAATGTGTACATGTGATGTAGCTCATATTCTCAACGAATCCCAGAACGCGGACTTTCATCATCAGCGCCATATTTCTGGCCTTATTTACAATCATGGACACCAAATCCTGCGGTGTAGATACCAGAATAATTCCGTCCAGCGGAATAGACTGAAAAACCGTAAGCGAGACGTCGCCTGTGCCGGGAGGCATATCAATCAGAAGTACATCCAGTTCTTTCCAGATTACATCCGTCCAAAACTGCTTAACAACGCCTGCTATGACAGGCCCGCGCCAGAGAACCGGTGCCTCTTCATTCTCCATGAGGAGATTAACTGATACTATCTGAATTCCGGAATGGGAAACAGCCGGCATGATGCCTTCCTGGCTTCCCTTTAACTGGCCCCTAAGACCAAATGCCTTCGGTATCGATGGTCCGGTAACATCGGCGTCAAGAATTCCAACTTTATATCCCTCACGGGCAAGCTTGGCTGCTATCACTGACGTTACGAGTGATTTGCCGACGCCGCCCTTGCCGCTGCATATTCCTATTACTTTTTTAATGCTTGAATCGTTATGAAGCTTCTCAATCAGCGAAGCCGGGCCCTGTTCGTTATCACTCGGGCAGCTCCCCGAAGAAGCGGACCCACATGAATCTTTGGTTTTACAGCTGTCACATGAAGACATATTATTCCTCCAAATGTCCTATCTTTGTTTTGCGATGTTGCCATCATTTTCAATTTTACCATGAAAAGAGACGGCATGCGGGAAACGCAATTCTTTCGTCGATCAGGATTATATCAGGATTATTTGCCTTTCTGCGATCTCATGATCCAATAACCGGCTTCCTTCACCATTATTTCGCAATTCCCGAAAAGCTGTTCGAGATGAGATAAGCTTGACGGGGCGCCCTGTTTTTTCTGCAGAACTACATACAGGAAACCTCCGGGCTGAAGATGCTCAAAAGCACCGTCATAAAAGGCAAATACCGTTTTCTTCCCTGCCCGCACAGGCGGATTTGTCATCACAACGTTAAATTCGCCTTCTATTTTCTCCCAGCCATCCGTCGGAACAATCGTAATAAACGGGCTGTGATTGGTTTTGGCATTCTCCTTTGAAAGTGCAAGGGCGCGCTGATTAATGTCCGCCATCACAACATCCATCGCAGGGAACACGCGCTTCATCGTTATTCCCATCACGCCGTATCCGCACCCCAGATCCAGAAGACGCCCTTTTTTTATGCAGCGTGTATGCAGATCCAGTATTGCAGTATCGAGCAGGAGTTTCGTTCCAAAATCAATCTGCTTTTTGGAAAAAACATCGGAATCTGATTCGAATACAAAATCGATACCATGGAAACGTGCTTCAATGTTTTTAGGTGACGACGGACTTGTCGGAATTTCGTCAAAATAGTGTGCCATATTACCTCAATTCTTCTGCCAGATCCTGTCAATATGTGTTTTTTTCAGAACAAGTAGGAATGGAAAGCCCAAAGCATACACAACTACCGCTTCACTTAAGCCAACATACAGTATGTTCATAGCAATAAGTGCTCCGGAAACCGGGCCGTCTGTCAGCAGAAACGACAGATACAGCCCGACAATGACTGCATTTACAATCACCGGCGGCACAAGGGACAGAATTTCACGCGGACGTTCGGAAAGCCTGATCGCCTTCCGGGAAATCCATCGTGTCAGAACTGCCGCAATCAACGTAGCAAGAGATCCGAAAACAATGTCAATAACCCCCAGGCTCATTGGGTTCAAGAGATTAGCAAGAAAACAGCCCAGCGTCAATCCGGGAATCGCAGCCGGAGTAAGAATCGGAAGAACAACCATAATTTCTGCAAGACGAAACTGAATCGGTCCAAAAGCGAACTGTGCAAAAGGAAGTGTAAGCACGACATACAGTGCAGCAATTACAGCAGATGTGACCAGATAGAAAGTTCCCACCACAGAAGAGTTCTTTGTCTTTGTCATTAATAATCCTCCAAAATTTAGTTGTCGAGTCGTCGTCGACCGGAGCAAATTGTACTAAAGCAAACGTTCCACATTGATAGCTCGTCAAAAGGAATCCGTCAGCCCCGTATAGACTATAAAGAAAACCCGCAGCAATTGCAAGAAAAAGAATGCCCGGGCAATCGCTGTATCACTTTGTTTTTTGTCCGTAATAGGCTCCGGGCCCATGCTTTCTGAGAAAATGTTTGTCCAAAAGTTCACTTTGCATTGGTTCACGTAAGACAGCCGTCGGAATCATTTCCGTATGCCAGGCCATCATAGCGAGCTCTTCAAGTACAACTGCATTATGGACAGCCTCGGAAGCATCTTTTCCCCAGGTAAAAGGACCGTGTGACGAAACCAGCACGGCAGGAACCTGAGCAGGGTCGATACTGCGTACGGCAAAAGTCTCAATTATGACATTACCTGTCTCCCTTTCATACTGCCCCGCAATTTCTTCAGGCGTCATGTGTCTTGTACACGGTATTTCACCATAGAAATAATCGCCGTGCGTTGTTCCATAAGCAGGTATCCCGCGGCCGGCCTGCGACCAGATAGTCGCCCAGCGTGAATGTGTATGGACGACACCGTTTGCAGACGGAAATGCACGATAGAGTGCGAGATGAGTAGGGGTATCAGATGAGGGATTAAGATCTCCTTCTACTTTGTTGCCCGACATATCCACAACAACCATATCGGAAGGCTTCAAATCCTCATACGGAACCCCGGATGGCTTAATTACAAAAAGTCCCTTTTCACGGTCAATCCCGGATACATTACCCCATGTGAATACAATCAGTCCATGCGCCTGCAGCGCCATATTTGCCTCATAGACCGACTGTTTTAAATCTTCAAGCATAAAATTATCCTCCTCAAATACAACCAGTATATAACATGGATCCCGTCCTGTAGATAACTGCAGGGCGGGATCCAAATTTGTGTTTGGCAGTTAATTCAGCTTCCAGGCAATGTCGTTCCAGCGAAGTTCATTGCGAAGCTCAGGAATAGTGGTTTTTGCTCCGATATGTACAAACTCAATATTCATCATCTCTGCCCAGTCTCTCATGTGTTCCGCTGTAAGAGCATAACTCATGACGTTATGATGTGCGCCGCCCGCCAGAATCCATGACTCTGTACCGGTAGAAAGATCCGGCATAGGCCGCCACATTACTCGCGCTACAGGGAGCTTCGGCATTTTGTGCAGAGGCGCAACTGCTGTTACGTCGTTCACAATCAGACGGAGTCTTCCACCCATATCAACGAGGGATGCAATGATTGCCTGGCCGGCCGATCCGTCGTAAACAAGGCGCGCCGGATCGGCTTTTCCGCCGATACCCAGGGGATGTACCTCAATGCGTACTTTTCCGCAAGCCAGGGAAGGACATACTTCCAGCATATGTGCGCCGAGTACATATTCATTGCCCGGCTCAAAGTGATACGTATAATCTTCCATGAAGGATGTGCCTCCGTCAAGGCCCAGCGCCATCTGCTTCATGACACGTACAAGTGCCGCTGTCTTCCAGTCGCCCTCGCCGCCGAAACCGAAACCGTCCGCCATCAGGTTCTGTATGGCAAGTCCCGGAAGCTGTTCCATCCCGTGAAGGTCCTGGAACGTGTCTGTCAAAGCACCAAAACCACCCTCTGCAAACATTTTACGAAGGGCAACTTCAACTTTGGCCTGAAAACGAATCGCTCCGATATTATCTGTTGCAAATGTATAGCGTTCTTCATACTGTGCCATCTGCGCAGCAATTTCTTTATCGGTTACCTGCGCCATGACATCCGTCAGATCATCAATGCCCCATCCGTTTACCTGCCAGCCCAACTTGATCTGTACTTCTACTTTATCACCTTCCGTAACAGCTACTTCACGCATATTGTCGCCGATACGCATGACCTTAAGTTTTTTGCTGACCGCTGCTCCAATGGCTGAACGCATCCAATTACCAATACGCTCTCTTGTCGCTTCATTACTCCAGTGCCCGGATATTACTTTGCGGGGAAGGCGCATGCGGGATGTAATAAAGCCATGTTCCTTGTCGCCGTGTGCGGACTGGTTCAAATTCATAAAATCCATATCCATGGTATCCCACGGGATGTCACGGTTGAACTGCGTATCAAACTGCAGCAGAGGCTTGGATAGTGCCATGAAGCCGGCTATCCACATCTTGGATGGTGAAAAAGTGTGCATCCAGGTGATAATACCCGCACAGTTCGGGTCGAGACTTGCTGCTTCGAGTGTAGCAGTAATCTCAGATGTTTCTGTTACAACCGTCTTGTAGACTACGGTACCCGGAATTTTCGAATCAGCGTTAAGAGCTGCTGCAATCGCTTCCGCATGACCAACCATTTCCTGAAAAATGTCACCATAGAGTTTCTGTGCTCCTGTTACAAACCAAAACTCATATTTTTTCAATTCTGTCATTTATATTTCCTCCCAATATAATTTTCAAATGAGTTACTGAATCACTGGTATTTCCGTACCTGTTGAATCTTTAATAATTAAATCAACGTCCATAATAAGAGATTTTGCCCGGTTTCCTGTATCGATCATATCAAGTAATCGCCTTGCGGCTTCTTTGCCGAGCACTTCTGCAGGATGTGTTACAGATGTGATGCGCACAGGAGACAGTTCAGAAATCGAAGAATTGTCGAACCCGATTATCGACTTATCAATTGGTATGCGAACCCCGTTTCTTAACATTGCCTGAACTAACCGCATAGCGACCTGATCGTTATAACAGACAACCGCCGTACACTTCTGTAAGCGCCGCAATAGTCTGGTTTCTTCGCTTCTTGCAAAAAGATGTTCAATATCCGAAGTTGTATACCATATGACCTCATCATCGTCCATCGGAAGATTATGACGAACCACCTCTTCTGAAAAACCCGCATACCGTTCATGACCCTGACGGTCGTCCGCTTTAAAAATACCTCCGATTCTTCTGTGTCCAAGTCTATATAAATAATCTACAGCAAGTCTTCCGCCGGCTCTGTCATTTGTCACAACATAGACGGGGTCAAGTGCTTCGTAATATCCGTTAATAAAGACATAAGGAATTCCTCTGTCTGTCAGTTCTCTGTATAACGGCAAATTCGGATTAGGAAGCGCAGAGCGATTGCCCTCCACTATTATTCCGTCAACCCCCTTGTTTATCAGGGACAGCAGAAGCTGATGTTCTGTTTCTACTCTGTTTCTGGTAACTCCGAGGGTCATGCTATACCCGTTTTCAGTGAGCACCGATTCAATTCCGCTGGTGATGCCAGGGAAAATATAATCGGTAATACTAGTTGCTATATACCCGATTGTCATTGCTCTGGTGATTTCCGTCACGTATGTTCCGCTCCCGCGGCGGCTAACCAGTGTGCCCTTTTTTTCGAGATGCGTAATAGCCTGACGGACTGTCTGTCTGCTGATAGCAAACTGCTCCGCCAACTTGTTCTCGGAAGGGATTTTCTGTCCGCTGGAATAAGTGCCATCCAAAATTCTGGATCTTATCCAATTCTCAAGTATCTGATATTTGTGTTTACTGTCATCACTGAATGCCACGATTTTACTCCGATCAACGAAAAGATAGCTGAGATGGATGAGTTTGTCTCCGATTCTTCGTATTCACTGGAACCGGAGACAAACCGGTTAAACATATTGCTCAAATTAGTTCCCTGATCTGCGTTTGGAGATCAGGTCAACCGAAACGGCACCGAGAAGTACTGTGCCCTTTATGACTTTCTGCCACTCAACAGGAACTCCGAGAAGTGACATACCCATGTTCAGGACGCCCATGATCAGTGCACCGACAACAGCACCGATTACGGTACCGACGCCGCCTGTTGTAGAAGCACCGCCAATGTAGCATGCAGCGATTGCATCAAGTTCAAAACTGTCGCCGGCTTTCGGAGTAGCCGCCCCATTTCTCGATGACAGAACAATTCCTGCTACTGCACACATAATGCCCATGCTGAAATAGACAAAGAACATCACCTTGGTCGTGTTAATTCCTGAGAGCATAGCAGCTTTCGCGTTGCCGCCCAGTGCATATATATGACGCCCGGCAACTGTATTCTGTGTAATAAAAGAATAGATAACAATAATCAGGACCAAAATCAAAAGGATGATCGGAAGTCCGGAAGAACGGGCAAGCTTGTAAGTGAAGATATTTGCAACAATGATAATAACAGCAATTTTGACGATAGACTGAATTGCCGGTGTTACAAAAAAACTGTATTTTCTTTTTATACTCCTGTTACGGATTTCCATAATAATTACTAATACAGCAGCGGTAATACCTACAATCAAAGAAATCATATCGAACTCGACTGTACTTGTACCAAATCTTACAAAATATGTAGGAAGATAGGCGTTGGCAATTTTGTTGTATAATGCATCCGAAAAAGGTCCCACTGTCCGCCCCGTCAAAACAACCATTGTCAAACCACGGAAAATTAACATATCTGCCAGTGTAACAATGAATGCAGGAATCTGCATAAAAGCGATAAAGAATCCCTGGAAGCAGCCGACGAGTGCACCGATGGCAAGGCCGGCAATAATTGCAACCCATGCAGGCATCTTATAGTCAACCATAACGACTGCTGAAACAGAACCGACAAATGCTACGACCGAACCGACTGAAAGATCGACGTTACCGGTTAGTATGCAAAGCAGCATGCCGCAGGCAAGAATAACGATATAAGAGTTCTGCATGATAAGATTGTTAAAATTGTCAGGATAGAACAGCTTTCCCTGAGTCGCAATTGAAAACATTACAAAAATTACGATCAAGGCAATCATCATACCGTATTGGCGCAAATCAGCGCCCTGTAAAGAATTCTTTTTTATTTTTTGCTCATTCACACCCATCTTATTTGACCTCCTTTTGATGAGACATAATACACTTCATAATTGATTCCTGCGTTGCATCCTTCTTCGAAAGTTCGCCGGCAATTTCACCCTCATTTACAACATATACTCGATCTGCCATACCCAGAATCTCAGGCATTTCAGAAGAGATAATGATAATGGATTTGCCTTCAGCAACCAACTGATTGATAACACAGTAAATCTCGTATTTTGCACCGACATCAATGCCTCTGGTCGGTTCATCCATAATCAAAACATCCGGGTGTGTGAGAATCCATTTAGCAAGTACAACTTTTTGTTGATTTCCACCGGAAAGACTTCCGACCACTTGCTCAATGCTGTTTGCTTTGACATTGATTTTCTTTTTGTACTCTTCCGCTGCAAGGATTTCCTCGTTCTTATTCAGAACTCCAAACTTATTTGAAAAAGAATCAAGGCTGGAAAGAGTCATATTTCTTTTTACATCATCAATTAAAATCAGACCATATGTCTTCCTATCCTCAGTAACATATGCAAGGCCGTTATCAACAGCATGCGTGATTGTGTGAACGTTAATCTCTTTACCATCCTTAAATATTGAACCGGTTATTTTTTGTCCATAGGACCGTCCGAAAATACTCATCGCAAGTTCAGTACGTCCGGCACCCATCAACCCCGCCAGACCGACTACTTCGCCTTTTCTAACATTTATATTCACATTATTTATGACCTTGCGGTTTGCTTCCAATGGATGGTATACGTTCCAATTCCTGACTTCAAAAACAACTTCTCCGATATTACTTTCGCGATCGGGATACCTGTTAACAAGCTCGCGGCCAACCATGCCCTTGATAATCCGATCTTCATTTACCGGTTCAGTGTCACGCTGGATTGTCTCGATCAGCTTCCCATCACGAATAACCGTTATAACATCAGCAATTCTGGATATTTCGTTTAGTTTGTGAGAAATCATAATAGAAGTAATACCCTCGGACTGCAGTTTTTTAAGCAGTATAAGGAGCTTATTGCTCTCTTCATCATTCAGTGCAGCGGTCGGTTCGTCCAGGATCAGTAGTTTCACTTTTTTAGAGAGAGCTTTGGCAATTTCAACGAGCTGCTGCTTCCCCACTCCTATATCCATAATACGAGTATTAACATTTTCGTGTTCCAGACCGACTTTTTTAAGAAGGTCAGCAGAATGAGCACGGGTCTTATTCCAATCAATAACGCCGCTTACTTTAGTCTGTTCATTGCCTATAAAAACATTCTCTGCAATTGACAGATATGGACTCAGTGCAAGTTCCTGATGGATAATAACAATCCCCTGGTTCTCACTGGCCTTGATATCATGAAATTTACATTCTTTCCCATCCAGTAAGATTTCTCCTAAATATGTGCCGTGCGGATAAACGCCGCTGAGAACGTTCATTAGCGTTGACTTGCCAGCACCATTCTCACCGCAAAGTGCATGGATCTCACCCTCTTTAACTGTGAGATTAACATCGTCAAGCGCTTTTACGCCCGAAAATTCCTTGGTTATGTGTCTCATTTCGAGAAGAACATTGGACATTTTCAAAGGCTCCTTTCTTATGAATATAACGATGGCAACCCCGTGAAGAGTTGCCACCGTACAATTAAGTTGAATTCAATCTTTGATCATTTTCCTTTACCGGGTACGGTAAAACCGGATGTAAGGATTGAAATATTTCAGTAATTAGCCTGCAACCTGAGCGGCTGTGTAGTAACCGGCATCGATAACTTCTTTGACGTAGTTGTCTTTGGTAACTGCAACAGGTGTGCAAAGGAAAGACGGAACTACAAGAACGCCATTGTCGTATGTCTTTGTGTCGTTGATCTCAGGCTCTGTTCCTTTAAGAACAGCGTCAACCATCTTAACGCACTTAGAAGCAAGAACACGGGTATCCTTAAATACTGTCATAGCCTGCTTGCCGGAAATAAGGTTTTTAACGCCCATCAGCTCAGCATCCTGTCCAGTGATAAGAGGCCAGCCTGCGCCAACTTTGTATCCAGCGCCCTCGAGAGCAGCAGCGATACCGTAGGAAAGACCATCATAAGGTGAAAGAACTGCGTCAACCTTAGCGCCGCCGGAGTATGTTCCAGAGAGAATGTTCTCCATTCTGGCCTGAGCAACTTCCTGAGCCCATCTGAGTGTTGCACATTTTTCGAATGTAGTCTGTCCGGAAAGAACAACGATCTGCTTGGAATCAATGTAAGGCTGAAGTGTTTTCATAGCGCCGTTCCAGAACAATGTAGCATTATTATCATCTGGTGAACCAGCGAAAAGTTCTACATTGAAGGGACCCTTTGTGCTGTCGGTAAGTCCAAGAGCATCTACGAGGTAAGATGCCTGAAGCACGCCAACCTGAAAATTGTCAAATGTTGCATAGTAGGAAACTGCGTCTGTGTTCATGAGGAGACGGTCATACGCAATAACCGGAATGTTGGCTGATTTAGCTTTGGCAAGAATATTAACAAGTGCTGATGAATCGATAGCGGCTATTACGAGGCAGTTTGCACCGTTCGTAATCATGTTTTCGATCTGGTTGACCTGAGCCTGTATGTCATCTTCAGCGTACTGAAGATCAACAACGTAGCCAAGAGCTTCAAGCTGCGTCTTAACGTTGGCACCGTCAGCAATCCAGCGCTCGGAAGACTGTGTGGGCATTGCAACACCAACTTTGAAGGTTGTTCCGGCAGCAGCTGTTGTCTCTGCGGCAGCGGCTGTTGTTGCTGCGGCAGCAGCGGCTGTTGTCTCTGCGGCAGCGGCAGCTTTTGTTGTAGCAGCTGCTGTTGTTTTTGTATCAACTGCTGTACATGAAGCAACTGAGACCAACATAACTGTAGCGATAATTGTGGCAATAATTCTCTTCACCTTTTTCATCTTTTTCTCCTTTTATAATCTGAGGTTTCCGAAGGGCTTCGCTTGTATTGTCATTGGCTTCATTGTTACCGTACACCTTACAGTCCTACACGTCACTTAATCATGTAGAAATGTATCTTCCGCCATGTTCAATACATCTTAGCCCTTGATTTATATGCATATTACACGAACAACGGGTGTCGTGTCAATAGTTGCGCAACATTTTTGTTTCCTTTTTTATGCTATTTTCACAACTAAACGTTTAGTATTTTGCACTTGTATAGTTATCTTGCACTGTTTATATGGATATCTTTCGTTTATAATACAACTTGACATTTGCGGAAATTTTTGATGCATTTTTTTGAATACAACATAAGTACATGTCATAGTATGAAATGAAATAACCCTGAAAATTTACTTTTCCAGGGCTTGTAATTGATTATTTAGAAACATTTTCTTCTGCTGTTGGATGTTCTATGTACTCCTCATCTGAATTTTCGTCATTTATAGAACTTGTACATGTTGAAATGCAAGGGAATGTTGTACGATCTCTAATTCGTTGTTAACTACAAATGATCCTATCAAACAATCGATAAAATAGTGAACCTACAAATTTTCTCCAAACAAAAAAGCCCGGGAACCTTGCGATTCTAGGGCTTTATCTGGCTCCTCAAGTAGGACTCGAACCTACGACCCTGCGGTTAACAGCCGCATGCTCTACCAACTGAGCTATTGAGGAATAAGATCCGGCAGCGATCTATCTTCCCGGCCCGTTACCAGGCAAGTA
>Ga0209540_10000663_pt1 | contig 29776 bp, 32 predicted proteins | sample BarGraIncu01121A_FD_184501 | JGI IMG/M metagenome (GOLD analysis project Ga0209540, IMG submission 184501) | Arctic peat soil microbial communities from Barrow, Alaska - Barrow Graham LP Incubations 011-21A (SPAdes) (version 2) | ecosystem: Environmental > Terrestrial > Soil > Wetlands > Peat... | reverse complement strand
CTTCTCACCTTTGGATAAATTTACTTTACCACTGGTCTTCTTAAGGTTAACAACTGACTTAACAGGTTGCACAGGTTGTTTTTCTTCTGCTTCCACTTCTACTCCATAATTTGAACATAATCCATCTAGACCTGCTGCAAATCCCTTCCATACTGGTTGTAGAATACTATTCCACTATCACCTAAAACTTTTCCTGCGTCTGTCACAAGAAAAGCTGTTAAAGATACATCTGTATTTTTGTCTATATCATGTGTTACAATAACACATCCTTTTGAAGAACTAAGAGATGTGTTACCCCCTGTTTTTAACTCTTGAATCATATATATCCACCTTTCTTTTGATAAGTCTTAATAATTGAAACTTATGATAATGCTTTATATTACATCTTACTATGAACTATTACCTGTTTTGATGCCTGTTTTTATGCTTTTTGTGAAGCCTGCTGTATTGTTGCACAGCGCTGTTATATGGTATGTTGATTATTTTAACTTTCTTAGGTAATTTCATAGTTAGTATAGTTTTGTTGGCATAAAATACTTCAGCTAGAAATATTGTTACGAATAATACCCTATGCCAAAAGGAGAATAAATCAGAATAGAAGAACATCATTGGTATACCTAACCCGAGCCACCATAATGCTGCGAAACTTCTACGTTTTATAGCTCTAACTCCTACTTGACACATCATTATTATTCCGTATACTGGCATACCTACTATAAATGCCCCAAAGATACATAAAAAGAATGCTGAGATGGTGAAAGTGCTGTGTCCGCCCATGTAGGATATTACTGAAACTATAAAGCATAAAACATTGTGGAAAATGAATGTAACTCCAATATCTTTGTTTACTTTGTCTTGAATATCTTGTTCTAAATCTCGTATGTCTGATATTAGACCATCATAACGATTGTACATAATAAACCTTCACCTTCCTTAATCCTTGAGTCAGCTCATTGAATGCTTTTATCTGTGATAGAAGAGCTTCCTTATCATTTCATAAATTCCTTCTTTTAGCATGGGGCTTATACCTCCAGTTTAATTGTTATTATATGGAGTATTCGAGATTTAAGGGAGATTACCTTCTTTTCTTGTAATTAGCATCATATAAGTTAAGGTGTTGATATACAATGAATATTGGGTTCTAGCTCGCCCTGCATCCCATCTAAATTGCTTTCCCGTACCATATTCAACCCCATAACCTTGTCCTGTATTAGTGCCATTTAATCCTATATATTCTATTGATATTTGGAATATATTCTTATCATTAGTTATTGACCAACTTTAATCACTGTGGATTAAAGAAAGGCACATTTACTAATATTACTTCATATTTTAATAGGGGATATAACCCATTTACGTTTAAAGGAATATGTTATACTAAAATGTGGACATCCCTGTACACTAGATATCTTAAGGAGGTGTAATTGATGGCTATTGAAGATAAAATATTAGAAAAAGAGTTAAAATTAATAAATGATAAACTTGATTATTCAAATGAGATATTAGATGCTTTAGTTAACATTACAATTGGATATCCGCCTAATGATATGCCCGAAGTTTCTATTAAGAAAAATGAATATGAAGCACTAGGTAATGCAGAATCTAATTCGGAATTGTCACCTATGGCAATAGATCCTGGAGCAATAAGGCCCTGTATTTATAGGTATGTTTATATATGGCTTACAAATGGGACGAACTTTTGGGCTTGGCTAACCTACGTTGGAAAAAAATCAGTATCAGGCTATAAATGGATTGGAAACAGATGGGTATATTTTGGAACGGACTTAAGGCGGATAGATAGCTTCATTTGTGAATAAACCTTGATCAGAGGTATGAAGCTAATTGAATGTACAATTTCGTTTTAAAAATACTATTCATAAAATCATATAAAATATTGATATACAAGGGCTTACAGTAAAATTAAACTGTAAGCCTTCTTATTTTTTCTTCTTTAGCACCAATAAACATGAATAGCAAACATAGTTTCCTCTGCAACTACTGTTTTCCAATTACCTTTATATAGCGTAATATTGTTAGATATAGACTCATTTTTAATAAAAAGAAAAGGATTACAGCATTTTGCGCCTTAATCCTCTTCTTTTCATTTACGGGTATCTGTGTGACTTATATTAATAGTTAATATCTCTTATTTGTCGCTTAAAGCTTTTTTAAGGGCTTTAATTTCATCTTGGTGTATTTGCTTACTTTTGCTATCTCTTTTCTTATCATCTATAGGTAATAGGCTCTGTAAGGCTTTAATTTGTCGCTTTATTTCATCCTTTTCTTTTGGAATTTGAAATTTTGACATATCTTTGACCTCCTTAAAATAATCTATTATATATCTATTCTGCATTTAAGAGTTATTTCCTTCTAAATAGTTATTTTTTATTAACTATCTTGGTTTATTATATTAATTAATTGCATACCGAAAGAGTGTTTACGATTCACTATTTTTAAAATTGCAACATCAGAAGATTTTTATCGAAACCATCTTTTGACTATTTATTAGCATTCTTAACCTGTTAATTTTTAAGTACTATGTACTTATTATATAATTTCAGGATAAATTTACCCTATAATTATATAACATTTATTAGAAAATTCGAATTGCTCAGTAGAAACACAATATAATATTGCAAATGTCAAAAGTACAATCAACGAATCTCTCTGTTAACTTTGATATTCTTTTCAGCAAAAGTCTTGTTGATTGCTTTTACATTCCTTTTTCTATTTTCTTTACTAGAAAAATTAATTTTGCTATCAAGTGAATGTAGTATTTTTCCCATAGAAAAGTAGCTACAACTCCAGCTTGCATTCCAGCTAATCCGCCACCTATTATCATAACTTTTTTAGGATTATCCACTTTCTCTAAGTTAAAGCAACAAAAATTGAAAATCCACTTCCAATTTTTGAAAGGTGCCTGTCACCTTTCAGATGAGTTTGGAAACCATTCTTATTTTATTTTATAAGATTTTGCGCAAAACTTTTAGCAGATTGTAGGTCATCACTATTAGGTCTTCCTTTTGCAATCCCTCCAATTAATTTAAATGGTCCAAAAGTATCAAAGCCTTTACAAGCAAAATCTCCAATAATCTCAAAAGCTTTTCCTTCTAATTTAGATTTTATAGGATTATTGTAATTAACCTTTCCTTGTCCACTAGTTAAATAAATAAAAGCTTTTTTTTCAAGATTATTCGGAAGTGTATCAATTAGTTCAAGCATACTTTTATGGAACTTTCCAGAATATATTCCTGATCCAAAACCAATTAGATCATAATTCTTTAGTGTATCAACATCTACAGTTTCTGCTTTTAACATTTCGCAGTTTAATGTTTCTGCAAACGCCTTTGCAATTTTCTCTGTATTACCATGATGTACCGATGAATAAATTATTAATGTTTTCAACATTATCACTCCCCAAATTTATTTATATTAAACACATAAAAGTTTCTCGTAAGTATTTTGTGCATTTTTTAGCGCTACTCCCATTAATTATAATATTATTAGTATAATCCATAATTTAAATCTAAGCATCAAACAATTTGTTGAGTTTATGTTATTACTTACTTCATCAATAATTTTTATAACAACTTCACTTATAATTAACATAATTATAACAATTTTATAACACTACAAACCTATAATTAAAATAAAAGTATGGATAATATGACTATTTATAAGTAAAAATATTACATAACTACAGGTGGTATAGAAATTATGCAGGGATTCTCAGGAACTGTCGCTGTTGTTTTAACTGTGCCACTTTTATCATTCATGGCCCCACAACTATTAACTAATAAATCAATAAAAAGTGCTTATCAAAAGGATAATAATTTTAATAAAAAAAGGTTTAAGTTAATATATACTTAGTTGCTCAAAAAGTTATACGAGGGGGATATTATGAAAAAAATAAAACACAAGATTTTATTAACATTTCTACTTACTTTTTTAGTATTTATCGTTTTTACAAACGGGTATAATATATTTGGATTATTACAATCAAATAAGTCGTCTATAACGGATGTAAGAAAAACATTATACAACGATTATGATAAAATGATTAAGGGCGAGGTAGAGACTTCTACCTCTTTATTAACTATGTACTATGATGAATACGTAGCAGGGAATTTAACTGAGGACGAAGCAAAAACTCAGGCTAAGACTGCTATAAAGAAATTAAGATACAGTACTGAAGGGTATTTTTGGATTGATGACTTAAATGGGATACTAATAGCACATCCAATAATACCTGAAAAAGAAGGCACAAACAGAATTGAAATTAAAGACCCAAAAGGTGTTTTTTTAATTAAAGAGGTTATAACTGCTGCAAAGGATAATAAAAATTTAGGGTATATAGATTTCCAATGGGAAAAGCCTGATGATGTTGGTACAGGAAAATTAAGTGCAAAGAGAGCTTATTCAAAATTATTTACGCCATGGAATTGGGTTGTAAGTACAGGAAATTATGTTGATACAATTGACGCAATTGTATCAACAAAACAAGTAGAGCTAACTAGTGATTTAAAAAATAATATAATAGCAATTGGAATTTTTTCAGTTATACTGCTAATTGCGGTAGGTATATTAGGCTTACGTTTAAGTAAAAAAATCTCTGAACCCATAGTTAAAATTATGAGAGCTTTTGAAAAGGATGAGAACGGGCAGATTAGTATTCAGGAAATAAAACTAAAATCAAGCAATGAAATAGGGTCACTAGCTACAACTCTAAATGAAATGTCACTACAGGTAAGAAGTTTTATAAGTGGGGTTATTAAAGAATCAAAAAATGTTTCTAACTCTGCAAATACCGTTGAAGCTGACATGTCATTGTTAAATAATCAGATACAAGAAATATCGCAGGCGACGGAACAAATATCAGCAGGAATGGAAGAAACAGCTGCTTCTACACAAGAGATGAATGCTACTGCAACAGAAATAGTGACTTCAGTTGAGTCTATTGCCAGTAAATCACAGGAAGCATCGATTTCTGTTGTCGAAATAAGTAAAAGAGCAAGCACATTAAAATCAGATTTTATACTGGCAGTAAATGATGGGAATTCAATACTAAATGATGTTAAATCAAAGTTAGATAATGCAATAGAGGAGTCCAAGTCTGTAACACAAATTAATGAATTAGCAGATGCTATTTTGCAGATTACACAACAAACAAATCTATTAGCACTAAATGCTTCAATTGAAGCCGCTCGTGCAGGTGAAGCAGGGAAAGGGTTCTCTGTTGTTGCAAGCGAGATAAAGAAACTTGCTGAAGATTCAAATAGTAATGTAAGTAGGATTCAAAGTATTATAAAAACAGTTACAAATTCAGTATCCAATTTATCGGATAATTCAAGTAAGTTATTAGAGTTTATGTCTACAAATGTTAAAGATAATTACACTATAATGCTAAATGCTTCTGATGATTATGAAAATGATGCTAAGAATTTGGAAGTGTTGGTTTCAGACTTTAAAGGAACAGCAGAAGAACTTCACATATCTATTTTAAACATAATGAAAGCAATAGACGAAGTCACTTCTTCTTCTAATGAGGGGTCTGAGGGTGCTAGTACTATTTCTGAGAGATTGATGTTAGTCACAGAAGAATCCGAGAGTTTGTTATTGCAATCAAATATATCAAACCAATACTCACAAAACCTCATAAGTTTGGTATCAAAATTTAAAATGTAAAAGCAACAAAAATCGAAAATCCACACTTTTATATTTATCTGATACTGTTATATTAACAATAAGTTTTTCTAAATTTACATATTTAATAGAGTTTCCAATAATATTTGCAATAACTCTTCTGAATTTACTTAAATCTACCAATATAAAACTGTTTATGTTGCTAGTATTAATAACAGTAAATTCAATTTTTTTTCTGGTAGTTCAAGATAATATTCATCTTTAAGCATATTACATATATATTTAACATCATATTTCTGTGATTTTGTTTAAAACATCCGAGCAATTTTTTTAAAAGGCGTTTGATTAGAGCACACTTTGAATTTTATTAGGATAATTGTTTAACTCGGGTCGTTAAAAATTTATGTCATCTTATTTTTATAAACTTGAATTGCACCAATATAGGAAGCAATGAGAATACCTGTGCACCATAAAACTGAGATTAAAACCCCATTTCCAGTGGGTTCGCCCATAAGCAAGGAACGAATGGTTTCAATAATTGGTGTTATAGGCTGATTCTGCGCAAATAAACGTACTATGCCGTGCATAGATTCGATTGGAACAAAGGCGGAGCTTATAAATATCAGAATCATAAAGAGATAGCTGAAAGCAGATGCTCCTTCGGCACTGCTAGCTAGCAACCCAAATATCATTGATATCCATGTCATTGCGAGCGTATACAATAGCAAGATGAAAGTAACAAGGAACCATTCTGTGATTCCTGCATGAGGCCTAAATCCCATTAATACGGCAGAAAGCACGATCAGTACGATTGAAAAGGTGTTAAATACTACTGATGTCAGTACATGTCCCCTCAATATTGATGATTTTGCGATTGGCATAGAACGGAACCTATCAATGATACCCTTAGTTATATCGTTGTCTTACCTGCACCATTAGATCCGAGCAGTGCAAATATACTGCCCTTTTGTACTGTAAAATTCATATCCTTAAGTACCTTAAGGTTCTTATAGGACTTTTCAAGACCACTTACAGAAATAGCTATACCCGTTTGTATCATGATTACATCCTCCTAAATTGCGGTTACATTAATTAAGTTTGCATTTCTACCTTTTAAAACAGCATAAGTGAATTTATTAATTATAAAATATAAAGTTATATCTTGTTTTGATTTGTAACTATAGATTCGTCTGAAACATTAATTTCTCCCTTATACTCTAGGAGACCTACATTACAACCTGTACCTATTGTAATATTATTCCCTCTTACTATTTTCACATTGGTATTTTGAATATATATATCATCGCCTTCTATTAGTTCCGTATTCAACTCACCTCTAGAATTAAAAATTTTATCAATTACTTTTCTAAATATAGAATTATCGATAGGGTGAACCCTTATTTCAATATGTTCACCACCAATTTCTTTTACAGTGCAGTTCCCACCCAATTTAATAATTACTTTTCCTGCATTTAATGATCCTTGTATTTTAAAATCACCACTAGCATTAAAACATTCTGCTTCACAATTTTCCCCTATACTAACTGAGCCCGATACACTAACGTCTTCTCCATATAGGCTTCCATCTATGTGTATTGAGCCATTTATTTTTATGCATTGACTCTTAACATTTCCCATGATATGAGAGGATCCACTTATCTTTATATCTTTTACTTCTACATCTCCTTCAATCTTAGCAGAGCCGCTAATTTTTACACTTTCTGCTTTCAAATTACCTATAACTTTTGATGAACCACTAGTTTTAAAGTCTATGCAATCTAAATCACCGCTAATTTTTCCTGACCCACTTATAATTACATTATTATATTTTCCACCACCTGAACTTCCTGACCCAGATATCTTTAAATCATTATCATTCATATTTTCCATATTAAATCTCCTCCATTTTTATATATTAATGAATCATTAAATTTTAGTTTTAATCTCTTCAATGCACTGTGAAATATTAAGTCTTAATATTATTTTTGCACCCTTATCTATATAAATTTCATTTGGCACAGTAATTAAAAAACATAGTGCCATTCCAAATTTCCTTAAAAAAATTATCTCGGTATTTTTACCTTCTAACAACTTATAATTTTCTTCTAGGGTTTCTATAATAAGTTTACTTTCTTCTAAAGATACATTCCCAGATACGAGGCTTTTTTCCAATAATAAAATATATAATATCTTTTCAAAAGAAAATGTTTTCACTTCTCCATAGACATTTTTATGCATTGTTAACGTCCGTTGCGTAACAATGTTCTTTTCTATTAACTCTAACTCGCTTAAAAATACATCTGCTAACTCTGGTGAAAACATTTGTGCTAAGTCATCTAATGATACATCGTCTTTCATATTAATAATTTTTTCGATTCTATCTAATATTTTCACCCTAGGGAAATAGGTTTCTTGACCTGTATAGCTGGATTTTTTTATGAACCATTCTTCTGGTATAAGGTTTTTCCTTTTCCATCTATACAACTGCCCATAGGAAACATTTGTGATTTCAAGTAATTCTTTTTTTGCTATTAATTCTTCATCCATGTTACCCCTCCTTTTGTAATTCTAAGTTATATAAAAATATTGCTTTTATTATTATCTTTGTAGTGTAACATAACATTGTTACGTTGTAAATAGAAAAACTTAAACTATATGAAAATTATAACGAAATTTACGCAATTATTTTCCAATATTGATAAGCCCTCTATTTTAGAGTATCTCTTCTTTCAATTCTTTGACCGCCTGCAAATCTTCATAGGGTGAATCCACTCCTTCTAAAGAATTTGTAATATTTTAACACATTATTAACAATACCTAATTGTACCTTAACATGTAAATGTTATCATAAATGTAAGTCATTAAAAAAGAGAGGATGTATATTAATGTTTAAAACTACTCTTACAAAAAAAATAGCTATTTCTATGAGTGCATTACTAACTGTATTTCTATTTAATGGATCTATTATAAAAATCAATTCTTATGCTGCTACAACAAATTACTCTTGGAACAATACCATCCCTGAAAAAAATCCTACACCTGGAACGAATAATGGAAAACTAGTGCTATTTGATAATTCTCATGGTGAAACTTCAGGACAAGCAGATTGGGTTCTAGATGGCGGTTTTTCAGATTTTGCTGATGATTTGGCTTCTCACGGTTATACTTCAAGAGAATACCGAGGTGTAGATAAAAATGGAGATGGAGTCATTCGTTATTACGATGATAGGCAACCAGCAAATGTCAGCATTAATGAACAAGTAATAACCTATGATGCAATAAAAGATGCAGATGTTTTTGTCATGGCAGAAGCAAATAGACCTTTTACTACTGCGGAACAAGCTGCATTAAAGCAGTTTGTTGATTCAGGTAAAGGCATATATTTTGTAGCAGATCATTATAATGCCGATAGGAATATGAATACTTGGGATTCAACAGAAACCTATAATGGATATAATAGATCCACTAGTTCTTCCTACAACATGGGTGGAGTCTATGGAGATTTAAGAAATCCACAAGATCCTAATAAAGGTTGGCTAGCTCAAACTTTTGGCCTAAGATTTAGGTTTAATGCAATGGATTTAATTTCTGGCTTTAGTGGTATAAAACCAGTAAATGATTCTGAAGGAATTACTCAAGGAGTTAAGCCAATACTTATGGCAGCAGGTTCAACCTTGTCAATTGTTGATGCAAGCAAAGCTAAAGGAATTGTATATCTATCTTCAACAGATAAACCTACAAAATGGTCAAGTGCTGCGGATCGAGGAGTGTATTTTGGTGGGGAAGCAGAAGGCCCTTATGTAGCAATATCAAAACCAAGCAGTGGTAAAGCAGCTTTTATAGGAGATTCCTCTCCAATAGAAGATTCTACAACAAAATATAAAAATGAAGGCAGTGGAAGTTCAAAATCAACCCATTCAGGATACAAATCTACTGGCACTGCAGCAACACTTTCAGTAAATATAGTAGATTGGCTTGCAAATTCAGAAGCTTATGTAGGTTTTGATGGGGTAAATCACACTAAAGGAATAGCCACTCCAACTCCTATGGCAGATATAGAAAAAAATGAAACCCTAGCAGAACCTTGGGCAACTCCAACCTATGATCCATGGAATACTGACACTTTTGCGTATGGTTCATATAATGCACCTCAAGGTACAGATATTAATCCCACAGTTTATGTAACAGGAATTTCATTAGGTAAAACCTCCGCTACAATCAATATAGGAAGTACTCAGACGTTAACACCAACAATTGCACCAGCTAATGCTACAAACAAAGCTATAACTTGGTCAAGCAGTAATACAAATGTTGCTACGATTTCAAATGGTATCGTTACTGCAAAAGCTGTAGGTAGTACCATCATAACAGCAACTACTGTTGATGGAGGAAAAACTGCTACCTGCAATGTTACAGTTTCTAATTCTCAAGAAGCAACTTCCTTAAGTGAAGGCTTTGATGGGGTAGTTGGATCTAGTAGTACCATAACATCAGGAATACCAGCGGGTTGGACTTTCTCCTCTGGTATGGCTGTATATAGCACTACCAGTAACTATGGGGTTTCTGCTCCATCTATAAAAATGCAAGCTACAGGAAATACAATTACGACGAAGAGCCTTAGCCTATCTGCTCAATCAAATTTATCCTTTTGGATAAAAGGCCAAGGAACAAATACAGTTTCACATCTATTAGTAGAAAAATATGATGGAACTAGCTGGGTAACTATTGCAGATATTGCCTCTCTCCCTACTAACCCAACTACTAAAACTTATGTTTTACCACAAAACACTAAGCAGGTTAGATTTACTTATACTAAAAATGTAGGTAATCTTGCATTAGACGATATTAAAATCCAATAAATAATATCACCCCAGCTGCATAAGCTTAGATATGATGTGGATAATATCAATAATCTTCATTGCATTTACAACATTAGCTGGGATGGATAAAAAAGTTTAATTATTATTGCACCTATAAAATCTAAATATAAAAATGGAGTGACATATTAAATACAAGTATAACAAGCATTGCAAAAAAAATCAGACTACAAAGGAAAAAAGCGTCTTCAGAGAATTTCCGAGCTTTACAAATATTGCAAGGATCACTGTTTTTTTCAAAGCTATCCTAGTGGTATTATCATAAGTAAGGACATTATTGAGAATGAATTAACAGAACTGTTTGAGAAGGCAGATTATTTCTTTTTCAGAACTAATTACAAATGTGACAGTGAATGGCTATACATAAGGCCAAAAGGAAAATATGCTATTATTGAACATGAAGGCACCTATGAAAGCCTACCTGTCTCTTATGAAAAACTTAAAAATAAGTAGCAAATTTTCTCCGCTCATAAAAACCCCGGCAGGCTGGAGGGTCGTGAACAAATTATGAAATATTGCAAGATAAAACTTGTTCTGTGCGGTTACCAGCGCATATTATTTTTGACATAGATTCTACGAATTTTCAAACCTATTGTGATCAATATGGCTCAGATTACAACTCTCATTATAGTTCAAATGGATATCATCCATTAATAATATTTAATTGTATTCAATTCAATTTCATTTGTCAATCATATTTTTTTGTTTTATCAAATCCCTGACTCATTAATGGTGCTATTAATTTATTGCATACCGAAAGAGTGTTGACGATTCACTGGATCAGAAGGAAGGTAGCAAAATCCAGTAATTACAAATATAGAGTATGTAAACAATCATTAGTCGGAGGAGAGCCTTTAAATATTAATCAAATTGTACCTCGTAAACTAAGCAGAGATTAGAAGCTCCCTACTTACTCAAAAACATTTAGTAACACAATTAATTTAAATACATAGATTATATTACAAACAAATAGGTACATAACATAGTTCAGGTATATTCATACTTGAACTATGCTATTAAACAACAAAATGGAGGTTAACAAAAATGCCAAATGATATAACGAGAGAAGTAACGGGCACTATCAGTGATGATGGAAAAATTTTAGAAGGAAATGATTTTTCAGTTAGCCATTTATATGCTGGCGTATATGTGGTTAAATTCAAGCATCCTTTCTTTTATCAAGCACCTGACATCACAATAACCGTATCTGGACTAACCCAAGGCGCAAAAGCAAAGGTAATTGATAAAAATCTAAACTCATTCAAATACTTTACTATTGAAGAGGAACCAGATAGTATGCATTTACAAAATTTTGAAGTCAATTTTTCAGCCGTTGGTATGGACAAGCCATCCTTCTAAAATTTTGAAGTTAAGTTTTAAGCCATTGCTCTTGGGGCTTAGTATTAGAAGGCGATAATATTTATATTCATTTTCAATATAAATATTATTGATTGTAAAAAATTAATTTATGAAATGTAATTACTAATAAATAAATAATGAGATAGGAGGCAAAAAAATGCAAGAATTACAAGATGTATTAAATAGCAAAACTAGAAGTATAGATGGCTCTATAGCTGCTGATGGACAAATTCTAGAAGGAATTGGTTTTACAGTTATCCACGAACATCCGGGTGTATATATCGTTAAATTTGATGATCCTTTCTATTTTAACGCACCCCAAATAACAAATATGGAAGTAGTAAACCCATTTATTGAACCTTATGGTTATAAAGTAGAAGTAATTGGTGCAGTAACTACAAGTCAATTTAAATATTTCACTTATGAAATAAAAGATCATGATTTAGTAATGAAAGATATCGCTCTTAATTATTTTTATGCTTGGGGTTATGAAGAAACAGATGGGTAAAATACTTTACCTTTTTTCAAAAAAATAATATGTATATGAAAGACCTCATGGCTAAATTTTCAACCATAGGGTTGATCAGCACTAAGATTGCATAAAAAGTTCGGCTTATCGGAACCACTCACGCCCGTATCATCAGGAGTGAGTGGTTTTTAGATATTACTTAATAAAAACTGGAAGTTTCCAGATTTAAGTTTTGACTATTTTATTAACTATCTTGGTTTATTATATTAATCGTGAAATTTTGCTGTATAATATAGTTAATTATGGGATTCTAAATTCAAATATTAATTTATTGCATACCGAAAGAGTGTTTGCGATTCACTATTTTAAATATCGCAACATCAGAGGATTTTTAGGCGTGTGTAGGTTAAATGCTGACCTTGGAAGCCTATGATAAAAATAAGATGGAGTGTAGATGCAAAAATGGGAAAGTACAAGCAAATTACAAAAAGACAATTGATTTTATCAATGGTAACCTACTCAATATTTATACTAGTATATTGGATTTCATTTTATGAATTATATACTTTATGTAAATTCGGACGATTTAAGAATAATATAACTATAATACTCGGATGTATGGTATTCTTTTTTGCTTGGTTTATAATTCTAATAATTAGAATTATAAAAAGGCCAGCAGGTGCATCGCAGCAAATTGTAGATAGATATAAGTTCTATTCGCGTTGTAAAACTAAATGGGCTTGCACCGCTTTAATAATTATAGTTCTTATAACATGTTTTTATGGAGTAAAAATATATCATAGCTCAATAAATTATAATGGAAAACTATCATGGGTTTTAAGGGATTTGAAAAATAAAAGAACTGTAAAGCTTGAACATAATAATATATATGAAAGTGGCATACAAGGGATATTTACAGATATTAACAAAAAAATTGATATGCCTGAAAAATTATATGTTGTAAATAACTTTAGCCTTAATTTTGATTCTAATGGAAAAATTACATCCTTTGATACATTTCTTTATGGGAAAAATGCTAAAGGTGAGCCAGAAAGCTATTTAATTAGTTATAACAGCAATAATTCTGGAAATATAACTATATATTTAAATGGTTATGCGAATGCAAAATATAATGATGATAAACTAATAGAACCATTATTTAGTGCGATGAAGATAATTCCACTTAAGAAAACAGTGGGCAGCTGGCCTGGAGAACGGTATAGTATCCTTTATTCTGGTAAACGAAGCTTTGGATATAATACAACTGGTATTGTTTATATTGATTCAAATGGGAATACAAATTCAGCTGTTAATTCCTATTCTGAAATAATAGGATATACTGTATCTGTATATGTACCCGGCAAAGAAAATAAAATTACTCCTGTTAGATACAACTTAACAGATAGTTTAAATAATATTAAAACAGAAGAGCCTTCACAAGAAAATAAAAAGAGTTCTGATCAATCCAATAATGCTGCAGATGAATTTTATTTTTCAAAGCAAGTTGGGTATCGTTTAGAAATAACGGGAGCTGCAGCGGGCAGTAGATCTTATTCATTAACTGGCACTACCGATGGTGGGCACACATGGAAGACAATAAATGCAGATCCATTCTCGGGGTCGCTTGGATCTGCAGCAGAAATAACTTTTTTGAATGATAAGCTCGGATTTTTATGCTTATCTTACAGCGGAGGAAGTAAGGGACAATTATATCGCACAGAAGATGGAGGAGTATCTTATAAAAAGGTGAATTTTCCAGGGGTAAAAGTAGCATTAAATAATGGCGAAACGTATAATCCTTTTGATCTACCTGCTATGCCTTATAAGAAAGCTGGAAGCCTTAACATTTTAGTTGGACAAGGATCAGATGGAGATTATAATGGTGGCTGTAAAGCTTTGTACCAATCAAAAGATAATGGGATAACATGGCAGTATATAAATTAAATTAAAGCAAACACAATGATCACAAGATATACAAGGAATAATATCTTCGAGTCTTCCCTCTCTAACTTTATTCGGAAATTCGGGATCAGCTATAGAAGCTCTTCCTATGGCTAAAAAATCTGCTTTACCCTGCTTTAATATAGATTCAGCTACAAATGGGGTATTTATCTTATTAACTGCAATTATAGGTATATTTACAACAGACTTGGTTTCCTTAGCCAAATCTGAAAAGAGAGCTGTTGCAGCTTGATATGTTGCTGAAGGAAGATGCCCTGATTTATAAACTGCTCCAGATACATGTATTGCTTTTATGCCTGCAACTTCAAGGATAGGAGCTATAATTTTTGAATCTTCAATAGTAAGCCCGCCCTCTACAAATTCATCAGCACTTATTCTATAAGTAATTACAAAGTCTTTCCCTAATAAAGATTAATCATTGCAGTTAAAAACTGGATTAAATAAGATAGCCTCTCCATTACTAGGAAATGCTATCTTTTCTTTTAAATCTATTTTTTTCTACAAAGAATCTATCAAACTTGTTTTTTAATTGCATGGATATGCGGGTATAATAACATTGGTTTCTACGAGATCTTTTGGCCAAACTATTTTATTGGTTTTATTTAAAACTTGTAACACCATGCTATCAGCAAAGATATTTTGACCGGTTTCATCAAAGTGTATGCCATCCCAAGGCAAAATCAGCGTGTCACCGGGAATATCTGTATTGACAAGTGATCTTCTTATATCCCTCGGGCTTTCGGAATGTGCACAGGCGATGGCGTCGACAAGAACGTAAATCCCGGTAAAGCTTAGGGCATTGACGCTATTTAAATTATCGCCATATCTGGATTTATATAGTTGGTTAATCTCTCTTGCCAGAGGTAATTTTCGGGTTAATCCCAAAGCCCAGGCTGCGGTACTTATAACATGGTCCGCGTATACTCCAGCAATTTTCAAGGGTTCTTCAAGGGCGAAGAAACCGATTTGATCCAGATACGCCAAGGGGCAGTAAGCGTCAGCATCTGGGCTTAGGAATGGAATATTATATATTTCAGCCTGAAAGGATACCGATTGGGTCACCGAGCTTTGATAACAACCGATTATCGAGGTAACTCTTTCATCTTCAATTAATCTTTTAACTTCTTCTTGAGCGAAAATTGGATCGCCCTTTGTGTCTCCCCATGTAAAGCTTTGTACCAATCAAAATATAATGGAATAACATGGCAGTCTACAAATTAATAATGATTGATAAAATAATTCCAATTATTCCACAGGCTATCCATTCAATAATTTTTCTACTTAGATTATTTTGCCTTCTATATCGTTGTATAGTTTCTTCTAATGTAATTGTAAGCTGCGAAATTTGCTGAGCCATTTCTCCAACGGTATCTTTAATTTCATCTTTTGTAACCGCATTGAGCTGTTTGCTCTTTATTTCTTCTGTTACCATAATTTCTTCAGAATTATTAACTCTTTTAAATACGCCTAAACTAGACGAAATTATTTTTTCGGTTTTCTCTATAGAAATAATGGCCAGTACTTTATTATTTATTTCTATAAACTCTATTGAAACAATAGGACATGGTATCAATTTCTCTTTAGATTTATTAAAAGTTTCCATTACATCTTTTTTATTACAGCCATTGATTTTACCCTTATTATTTACCCCCAAAATCAATTTCCCACCTGATGCATTTGCAAAAGAAGAGATAATCTTACCTAACAAATTGGGCCCCCCACTATGACGCCTAAATTCTACCCCATCATTATCTCCCTTACTAATAAGATTAACAATTTCATCCTTTAAATTTTCATGATTAATTAACAAAACTCTCACCACCTCTATACATTATTACTTTCGGTAATTATGTGTTTAATTAATCAGTTTGTTTACTCCTATCATCCATACTAACATACTCTTGTTCTTTTGAAATACTCATATATGCAGGACGAATTATTTTATCATTATTTATTAATTCTTCCAAGCGATGTGCACTCCACCCAACAATTCTAGCGATTGCAAAAATAGGGGTATAAAGTTCAAGAGGTATATCTAACATACTGTATACAAAACCACTATAAAAATCTACATTAGCACTAACACCTTTATATATATGTCTCTTTTCAGCTATCACTCTAGGTGCCAAATTCTCTATCATAGAATACAATAAGAAATCATCCACCCTATCCTTTTCAATTGCCAACTTTTCAACAAACTCCTTAAATACTTGCGCTCTTGGATCAGATAATGAATATATTGCATGTCCCATACCATAAATAAGTCCTTGGTTATCAAATGCTTTTTTATCTACTATCTTTTCTAAATAGTGTTTGACCTCTTCTTTATCTTTAAAATCTTTTACATTGTTCTTTAAGTCTGCCATCATTTCAACTACCTTAATATTTGCACCACCATGTTTGGGCCCCTTTAGCGAAGATAGAGCTGCAGCAATTACCGAATAAGTATCAGACCCAGCTGATGTTACTACTCTTGTAGTAAATGTTGAATTATTTCCACCTCCATGCTCCATATGCAAAATTAATGCAATATCAAGTACCTTTGCCTCAAGTTTAGTGTACTTTTTATCTGGTCTTAGCATTCTAAGAATATTTTCAGAAGTAGATAACTTTTCATCTGGTTTATGAATATAAAAACTTTCTCCACACTCATAATGATTGTAGGCATGATATCCATATACTGAAAGCATAGGAAAAACGCTAATAAGCTTTAAACATTGTCTTAATACATTTTCTATATCAAGATTAGAAACTTCCTTGTCGTATGAAGATAATGTTAGCACACTTTTAGTCAGTGAATTCATAATATCCTTACTTGGTGCCTTCATAATAACATCTCTTGTAAAGTTGGTTGTCAAATTGCGGTTGGCAACTAAGTTTTTCTTAAATTCTTCTAATTCAGAAGAATCTGCTAGTTTACCAAACAATAATAAATATGTTATTTCTTCAAATCCATATCTCTTGTTACTAACGAACCCCCTAATTAAATCAATAACGTTATACCCTCGGTATATTAATTTCCCATCACATGGTACGCTTTTACCATCTATTTCTTCATGTGATTTAATTGTAGATATATTGGTTAAGCCACATAAAACACCTTCACCATCTTCATCTCTAAGTCCTCTCTTTACTTCGTACTCCTTGAATAATTGATTATCAATATGAGTATTTTTTCTACAGGTCTTCCCATATGTATTCAAGTAATCGGCATATATTTTACCTTTTTTATTTTCCATTAAATCCCTCCTACGAATCTGTCTTTGTCAAATATTTTATTGTTTAACCAAATAAGTTTATTTTTTACTATGCATTTCAACCCGTACATCTTTAACTTCCATATTACAGCTTCCTACATTAGTCTCCACTGCGGAGTTCACTTTTTATGTTTTGAGCAATTTTATTTGCTATTTTCCACAAAGTTTTCTTTTCTTCTTCTGTTACTCCTAAATACATTTTTTCTTCTAAATCTGCACGAATTTCCTTAATTTCATTTAGGATTGGCAGTGATTCATCTGTTAGTTCCAAATGAACGCACCTTCTGTCTCCTTCATCAAGTTTTCCTAATATGTATCCTCTTCTTACTAAATTTTCAGTGGCATTTGAAATGTGTGCCTTCGAAAAAAATCTAAATATAGCAATATCTTTTGCTGTATCATAATGTGTACTTCCTATAAATAGCAGTATCTCTATTTCAATTTTATGCAATCCATATTTTTCTGTAATTCTAGTGTACTTTTTTTCGCATATTTTTTTAAATTGTTGACCACTTATTAATATTTCAAAGTCATTAACCATCTCTGTTAAACTCCCATTATCTGTTCAGTGATGAACAGTTCGTTATTGAACTATGATATCACATTTTATGATTTTGTCAAGCAGAACAAAATCTTTTAATCCCAAATCTAGTCCTAAAATCTTAGAATAATCTATTCCATATCATATTTAGTTTCACCGATATATATAGTTTTTCATGTAAAAATACCCTCTAAAATACGCATTCCTAATATACTTTAGCTTGTACAGCTTCATGTTTTTGTTTTTAAATTGCCTTTTTAATTATTTTCATTATTCACAAATATTTTTAAAATATCAATCATGTGATTACTTGTAAAAATAGACATAATAATGTTAATCTAAATAGTACATATTTAATTTACATATATTACTAAAAATATCTTTACAAAACTACTTCTAAAAACTAAAAAAGTGGTATATAATAATTATTACGAACTGATGTTCTTATACAAAAATATAAATAAAAAGGAAGATGATTTATGTTGTGAATAAATTAATATTTCATATAGATGCAAATAGTGCATATCTATCCTGGGAAGCTGCATATAGACTTCAGCAAGGGCAGCAATTAGACCTTAGATTGGTACCATCTGTAGTTGGAGGCGATGAAGAAAGCAGGCACGGTATTGTTTTAACTAAATCAATACCTGCTAAAAAGTTTGACATTCATACAGGAGAAACGTTATATAATGCTAGGGCAAAGTGTCCTAATATAGTAATAGTACCTCCTAGGTACTGGCTTTATATGAAATGTAGTTCAGCTATGAATAAAATATTTCAGGAATATACCCCGCAAATTCAAAGATTTAGTGTAGACGAAAGTTTTCTAGACTTCTCTAACATGGAACATTTATATCCAGACTATATGAAGCTTGCTGTAACTATAAAAGAGAGGATAAAAAAGGACCTTGGTTTTACAGTAAATATAGGAATATCAAATAATAAGTTACTTGCAAAAGTAGCTTCAGATTTTAAAAAGCCAGATAGGATCCATACTTTATTCCCTCATGAACTAGAAAAAAAAATGTGGTCACTCCCAATCGAAGACTTGTTCATGGTAGGAAGAGCCACAGCATCAAAACTACATAATTTAAATATCAATACCATTGGTGATTTAGCAAATTATGATTTAAAAATTTTAAAGAATAAATTTAAAAGCCATGGTCAGGTAATTTATAATTATGCTAATGGTATAGAAAGTTCATCGGTCAGAAAAAGTAATTACATTGAAATGAAAGGCGTAGGAAATTCTACAACAATACCTTTTGACGTTTGTGATAAAAATACAGCACATAGAGTATTGCTATCTTTATGTGAAACTGTATCAATGCGTTTAAGAGATTCGAGGAACTGCTGCACTGTAGTTTCAATAAGTATAAGAGGAAGTGACATGATATTTTATACACGTCAAAAGAAGTTAATAGTAGCTACTGACTCAACTAGAAAGATATATGAAATAGCGTGTTATCTATTTGATAATGTGTGGAAGGGCGACCCAATAAGGCATCTAGGTATCCACCTAACAAATTTTTGTGGTAATGATTTCTATCAGTGTTCTTTACTTGATACTTTTAATTATGAGAAAGATAGTAAGCTAAATAAAGTAGTTGATGAAATTAGGCTAAAGTATGGTCATAAAGCAATTAGTAAATCTTGTTTTCTTCACTCAGGGCTAAGCTCTATGTGTGGAGGTATAGGGGAAGAGAACTATCCTTTAATGAGTTCAATGCTTTAGGGAGGATGAAAGTATATGAAGATTTTAGCTTTACCTATAGAAATGGTTTCTTATACAGATAACAAAGGCTATATAAAACCTATAAGGTTTAGAATGCAAATAGATGATGAACCTATGGATGTTATAAAAATAGACAAAGTTATAGTAAGAGACACAGAAATATTTGCAGGCAACATTATGCTTGTTTATAAGTGTCAGAGCCTAATTGACGATGTTATAAAATTATTTGAAATCAAGTATGAACTTGCAACCTGTAAATGGATTCTATTTAAAATTTAAAGTGTAATTAATTGCAGATGGAGTATATAGTGAAAGTAATGTGTAAATATTGAAGATATAAAAACAGATAAAAAAATAATTAATGAACAGTAGAATTCTAATTTACAAAATACAAAAATTTCACTTATAGAAATAATTTTTATGTGTTTAGGAATACTAATAAAAAGTTGATTATAAAGGAGTTTATAATGAAAAAAGCAATAATTATAACATTAGTAGTACTAAACCTTTTTCCCTTAGTTGCATGTATATTTAACCTATAATTTTCAATTATAGGTTAAAATGGAGGTAAACGCATTCGATATAATATTATCAGATACATTGTACCTCTCAAAACTTTCTTTGGCAACATCTGCTATTCTCCCATCTAATTCTAATGTAATTTCCTTAATTCCATTTTTATCTAATATTTTTCAAACTCAGTATATTCGTCTACATTCTAAACAACTATTTATTATTTGAATTTAAGATTTATTTCGACAATTTCCGAGCGGCTACCTATCCTAATTGGAGGTCCCCATGTTCCATAACCTGAAGATACAATAAATTGAGATCTGTTCTTTTTCAAATACCCATAGTCTATTTCAAAAATTCTATTGGTTATAATATTTGCAGGAAATATCTGTCCTCTATGGGTGTGCCCTGATACTTGTAAATCAATCCCCTGCTTTTCAGGTTCACTTAAATTTACCGGCTGATGATCCATAAGCAAAAATGGTTTTGACTTATCTAAATCATTTACTAATGATAACAAATCTTTTCTTTTAACTTTTGTAGCTTGCTCTAAAGATGGATCTTGTCTACCTATAACATAAAAGCTATCATTAATTAATACTGAATTATCTCGCAGCACAGTTATACCTGCATTCTCAAATTTTTTAACTACATCATCTACACCACTTCCCATTCCATCATGATTTCCAAGAGAGGCATACACTCCATACTTGCTTTTAATCCGCTTAAAGTTATCACTCATGCTTTCTTTTACAAAGGGTGCAATGCTACTATCAATAATGTCTCCAGGTATCAAGACAATGTCAGGTTTTAAACCATTGATTTTATTTACCATATCTGTAAGCCTATTATTATCTACCATAATTCCAAGATGAATATCAGATACCATAATAACCTTCAAAGTATCTAGATTACCCGCACCTTTATCAACATTTAGATCATATTTTGTTACTATCATGCTACTAGCACTCCATGTACCATATATCATTACACCAAATATAAACGCAACTAGTATTCCCATTACTATTAATGATACATTATAATTCCCAGATAAACTTCTTGGAATAATTACAATTTTTCTATTTATAACTCTTATTAAATCTATTATAGGCAATAATAAAATAAGATAAAACATTATTGCCATCCAATATGATCCTATAATATTCAATTTAGTTGATATTACTACTGGCATAAAAGAAGGTAAAAGTGTTGTAACAATATATGACACTGCTATTATAGAAAACAGTATCCAATATATTTTAGAATTTATAAAAGGAATATGACTAAATAGGTTCTGCCACACCCTTAAACCTATATAATAATTTATGATTCCATACAAGCAAATAAATAAAATAGCAATAAGTATCATTAATCCATTCATTTTAATCTCTAATGCCTACTGCATCTTCAATTCTTATCGCTAATTTTTTAGTATTATCAGATTGTGTGTAATATCTTGCTGCTATTTTTGTTTTACTCATTTTTTTACCCCTTCATATGCTTATTACTATTTTTTGCTAATTTATTTAACCTAATACTTTATTCACTAATTTGACCATCTAACTCCAGTGTGATTTCTACTTTTCTATATCCATTTTAAAATTCGGATTAAAAAAAACAAATAAAATTTTATACTTATATATAATTATACCATAATGTTGCATTTTCGCAAAAAATAAAACCCATTCGTTATAAGATTAAATATCAAATTAAAAAAAAGAATCATCTGCCCCACCAGATGATTCTTTCAAGACTTTTTAATGCTCATTCATTTCTTATCTTAATGATGGAACTATTTCTTCTGTAGTTCTAAGCTTACCAATCCCACGACGGCCATATTAGACTGTCCAACCATTAAAAAAGAATGTATCATAAGTATTAAATCCTCCTTTATTTTACCTCTGTTTGAAATTCTACATGCCATCCTTATGGATTATCGTCTATATTATTAGCTACAATTATTGTATTCCTAATCCATTTAAAATATAATCCATCATACTTCAATTTTATTCCTTAGTTCAAATTGTCTTAGTTCTTTTCCCCAAAGCTGACTTGCAATAACTTTAAATATTATTTTATGAAGCTGAACTATTTAACGCTTCATCTATGTGTTTATTTATTTTTTCACCTTTGTTGACGAATACTAAAGCTATTGCTAGTGATACTAAAGCAAACATTAAAAGTATTCCCAAATCTTTTAATAGTAAAACTCTGTTGATGTTTTGAGCAAATAGTAACTCTCTTGTTGCTTGTACGGAATAGGTAAATGGTAATAGGTGGCTTATACTCTGAAAGAATTTAGGTAAAGTTTCCAATGGAAATGTACCACCGTCAGAACATAATTGTAATACTAGAAGCACTATTGCTATACCTTCTCCTACGAGTCCAAGTAAACTTACTAATGCATAAAGTATAGCATCGAAAGAAAGAGCCATAACTATTAATAAACCGAAAAACATTACTGGGTGTGTTGGACTAATTCCAATAGATAAAGTTACGAAACCTAACAGTACTGCTTGCACTATACCTATTAGACTGTAATGAATATATTTACCTAACACGAACTCAAATCTGTTCAATTCTTTATAATTATCTCTTTTAACCTTTAGTATAAGCATCATAAGTACGGCACCTAACCATAATGAAATTGGTAAAAAGTATGGGGCCAGTCCTGTACCATAATTATTTATCTTATCAATATCAGTTTCAGATATTTTTACAGGATCACCAATAAAAGTTCCAAGATCTTTACTTGGTGATTTCACATTATTATTTATTTTATTGATTCCATTTGTTAGACCAGTTTTTAAATCATTATGTCCATTATTTAAAGTTGTTAAAGCATTGCTGAGTTTGTTTGATCCGTCTTCAAGCTGCTGCGATCCAGAGGCTAAAGCAGGCAATTTATTGTTAAGCTCATCTACACCATTATTTAATGTGGACGAACCATTATATAATTGACTAGATGCACTAGTAAGCGTTGGCATATTGGTTTTTAAAGTTCCAAGTCCAGTAGAAATCTTTTTAGAACCCTGTGATAATGCACTTAATCCTATAGCCAATTTGTCTGTTCCAGCAGTGTATTGATTTACTCCAGTTGTAAATGGCTGAAGAGCTGTTACATTAAATTTATTTAGTCCAGAATTAAAAGTTGATGCTGCAGAACTCGAATTATTAGTATTCAGCTGATCTGATAAACCTTTAGTACCCTGAACTAGTCCAGCTGTTCCAGCTTTCAATTGGTTAACTGAAGCAGTATTTTCCTCACTAGAAGCACGATCCGAAATCTTTTTCATAGCTGATAAATATTTTTGCATGTTAGGATCATTAGCTGCTAATTTATTTGTAGCCAAATATGCCTTTAAATCATTTTGTGCAGCAATGATTTCTTTTTGACTATCTGTTGTAGTTTGAACCAATTGAGTAACTCCAGCATTAACTTTTGTTGCTACACCATTTAAGGTATCAGCACCATTTTTTAATTTTGAAGTCATCTGACCATAACCTGGAAGTAGAGTATTGTTGTATGCATTATTTATACCAGCACTAGCATCTGTTAAGTTTTTTGATTTTGATGAAAGTATGGCTGCACCATTATCCGCGGCAGCTAAACTTTTATTTAAGGTATCCGCACCAGATGAAAGCTGTTCTACTGCATTAGCTATTGTAGGAACCTGTGAATTCAATTTACCTAACCCATTATTAAGTTCACGGGATCCATTTGCAAGAGCACTTGCACCGCTTTGTAACTTAGGCACTTGATTATTAAGAACATTTAAACTAGATGATATTTTATTATTACCATTAAGAATATCTTTTGTTCCATTAATAATCTTATCCGTACCACTTGTGGCATCTTTTAGACCATCTCTTGATTGATAAATTGAATCAAATGCAGTCTCTCCATATTTCGCAGAAATAGTTTGCTTAATTTGAACTAGGATTTCATCTTTAATATTATCTGAAATTTTAGTACCAATATAGCTTTCCTTGTTGTTTGATACATATCTTATTGTAGGCGTTAATACTTTACCATTTTTTGCATCGGCAATTTTTTCCGAAAAATCCTTTGGTATTTCAATTAAAGCAAAGTATTTGTTATCGTTAATTCCAGCATTAGCAACTTTACTGTTTACAAACTGAAAACCGATGTTTGTTTTATCTCTAAGCTTCTTAACCGTTTCATTACCATAATTAACCTTTTTGTTATTTAAGGTTGCACCAGCATCATTATTTACAACTGCAACATGGAAATTTTTCAAATTTCCATATGGATTCCAATAGGCTTTTAAATAACTGAAGCTGTATAATAGCGGGATAAGTATAACAGCTAAAAGTGCAACTATTTTAATTTTATTTTTCCAAAATGACGTTGATTCTGTTTTAAAGATGTTAAATAAATTCATTTTATGACCTCCAATGTCGCTATACTGACTAGTCAGTATAGCAATTATATAATAATTTCAACACAAATGCAACTTTTTTTAATTTTTACATAATCTACAGACAAACATAAATGAAATATATTTTTATTAATTAACAAAAATTCAATATACCGAAAAATATATATAAAATTCTGTAAACAATATTAGCAATGTGGCATACTTTATAGTGATTAATAAATCTTCTAAATTTAGGAGGTGTTGAAATAAATGGGTACTACAAATTCTTATGAATGTTTAGATTATAATAATCACTGTAATGATAGACCTGATAGATCACTAGCTACAATAGAAACCTCATATCCAGGTCTACAGAATATAGTTTCAAATAGTCCAATATTTTTAGGTTCAATAGTTGATAAAACAAAAACAGGCAGGAGTATACACCTGAACGGAAATAGATTAATTTTCAGTGTACCAGGGCTATATTTAGTAACTTATAGCACATCTGCAGTATGGACCACGCTTCCCTATGGAACCAACGAGGCGATAATCCAATTAAAACTCAATCAAACGCTATTAGCTGGTTCAGAAACTAGAGTTCAAGTGTTAACACCACAGCCTGTGGAAGAGCAAAAATCAAATTTAGCTAAGACAGTTCTTGTTCCCATAACTACTAGAAACTCATCATTATCTTTAATAAGTACAAGCTTACAAGTTATGGGATTCATAGACACAACAGTAACTGTTGTAAAGGTAGGATAATAGAAAGATAATATAACGGGACCGTTCTTTTAGATAACGGTTCCTTTTTTATTAAGTTTTATTACTAAGAAGAATTATAGGCCATTAATTCATGACTATAAGTCATGAGAGTGCGTGGCTAAAATTCAAAAGTACGCACTCTTAAAGGTACTCCAATAGTATCACATACGACTTGACAAGCATCTATTTCTTCTTGTCCAATACAATCTACTACTGTCATAACTACATTTGGAACATACCTTTTGCAGCTTATCGTAAATTTCAGCATAGCGTCATAAGATTCTATGCCAAATTTGCTACGAGTTAATCTTAAATATTCTTGTGCATTTGATGCATTAAGGCTTATGGATACAGTATTAATCAAATCTTTGAACAATGTAGCAGTTTCCTTTTTATTAACTAAATCCGCGAGTCCATTAGTGTTTATACGAATTAAATTATTGCTACTTCTATTTTTTAAGTATTTTGCCACTTCTAATAGATCATTAAGGCGGGTTAAAGGTTCTCCAAATCCACAGAATATAATTTCGTTGAACTGAGTTAAATCATATTTTTCAAACTCTTCTATGACTTCTTTAGCGGTAGGTTCTATATCTAACCATAGACTATTTGATTCAGCCATTTCCTTAGTGTTTCTTAAACAAAATGTACAAGAACAAGGGCAATTGTTAGTTAAATTAACATAAATGTTTTTGCGGCTCAATTCTTTTTTAGTAATATCAACATCTTTTAAATTGATATAAACACCATTGTTATATGTATATAAAATAACCATAGTCTATCTTCCTCTTTTCTTTATATTTTAAATTTATAATTAATATTAATAAGTAAATATACTTAAGTTATTGCAGATCAGTCAAATATTCTTCAAAGCAAATACCATCATGTACTGGAGTTCCGATTTTAGCAGTATAATTAATAGCTTTACTAATAAAATCCGTAGCTTTTTTTACCGCAATCACGATATCTACTCCTTTTACTATATTAGCAGCTACAATAGAAGAAAATACATCTCCAGTACCTGAACGATCTTCACCAATTTTTTTTACTTCTATTATAGTATATGGTTTTCCTGTTTCATATATAAAGTTTCGTATATTCTCATTATGCTGCAGTCCAGTGATAACAATTTTATCTGGCCCTCTTTTGCAAAGCTCTTTTGCAATGTTTTCAAGTTGCTCAGGATTCAAAGTTTTTTCTGGATAAGGAATATCAAGAAGTCTACAGGCTTCAGTAAGATTAGGCGTCATTACATCGGCATATTTAATTAACTTCTTCATTTCATCACACATTTCCTGTGTATAGGTAGAGTAAAGTTGTCCATAATCGCCCATAACTGGATCAACCATGACAATAGTATTTTTTGTTTTAAAACTGCAAAGAAACTCTACAACAACATCAATTTGTTCTTTTGAACCTAAAAATCCTGTACAGATTCCATCAAATTGTAAATCAAGCTCTTTCCAATTATTCACGTAATCCCTCATATGAGGAGTATAATCATCAAAAAAGAAATTTGAAAATCCCGTATGTGCAGATAATATTGCAGTAGGTAATGGACAGCATTGTATCTTCATTGCTGAAATAATAGGCAATGCAACCGCTATAGAACATCGTCCAAATCCAGTAATATCATTCACAATAGCAATTTTCTTTTGTTTGTTTAAGCTCATTATCGCACCACCTTTTCTAATAACCCTTATTATAATCTAATCAAGACAAAAAATAAAGTGTACGGATACAAAACCTAAAGAAAACTAAAAATATAATAGATAAATTCACATACATTTTTTTAATATTTTGTTGCATTATTGAAGGGGGATTGTATTATTAACGACATTTTAATAAACATATAGTATAATCTAAATAGTATTAATTTAAAGCAGGTTAAAGAGTACAATAAGTTAGATATATATATATATCTATAGAATTTGTAGAAAGATAATAAGCTAAACTAATCCTTGAAGAGCAAGGAGAATGGAGTAATATTAAATGTTTCAATCGCACTTAGGAGAAATAGCTGCACTTGCAACTGCATTATGTTGGACAATTACTGCTGTATCATTTGAAGCCGCCGGAAAAAAAGTCGGGTCGATATCTGTAAATTTAATAAGACTTATTATCGCATTTGTATTAATATCAATTTATAACTTATTTTTTAGAGGAATGATCTTTCCAATAGATGCTTCCAGCTCTACCTGGTTATGGTTAACATTTTCAGGAATAATTGGTTTTGTTATAGGAGATCTATTTTTGTTTCAGGCATATGTTAAGGTGGGTGCACGTATATCAATGTTAATTATGTCAACGGTACCACCAATAACAGCGATTACAGGATTTTTTATTATGGGTGAGAAAATCACGGTACTAGGGCTTGCTGGAATGATAATAACTATTGTTGGTATTGCCCTTGTAATTCTAACTAAAAATCCTGGTAATAAAAAAGTAAGGTTATCTCATCCTATTAAGGGATTAGTATATGCTTTTATAGGTGCATTAGGACAAGCTTTTGGTCTTGTTTTTAGTAAGCTGGGAATGGGATCATATGATCCGTTTGCTGCAACTCAAATTAGAATTATAGCAGCAATTATTGGGTTTTCAATTGTCATTTCTGTATTAAAAAAATGGGGTGAGCTAATTGTTGCGGTTAAAGATAGGAGGGCAATGAAATACATTTCTATTGGTTCACTATTTGGTCCATTTGTAGGCGTATCCCTCTCTTTATTGGCTGTCCAACATGCTTCAACTGGAATAGTTTCAACAATAACATCAATTACTCCAATACTACTAATACCTGTTTCGATTATTGTATTTAAGGAAAGGATTTTTCCAAGAGAAATATTTGGAGCAATTATAACTTTGTTAGGTATTTCACTTTTATTTATATAAGCAAATCACTGGTTCCAGTGCTTTGTTGTTATGTAATATAAGAAGTGTGCATTGTGATTATGTAAGGAGTAGTTCACTAAAAGTGAGCTACTCCTTATTTTTTTACATAAGTGCTTTTAACTACTCACTAAATTTAGAGTAACTTAATCAGCTCTTCTAACTCCTCTGATAAAACTTTTGCAAGCGTAATATCAGTATCTTTTAAAGCCAATGCTATTTTTGTTTCAACTAGTTTTTTCTTTTGTTCAATTTCTAAATAGTCTTTGTCAAAATAACTAGCATAAATCATCTTTCTAAATTTTCTCATACTCATTTTTCTAATTGTCTTATCTTCAATCATTAAAACATAATCCATACAGTTTACTATAGAATAGAAATCATGAGAAATCATGAGAATCGCACCTTTATAGTTTTCTATGGCTTTTTCCAGTGCTATTTGTGAATAGGTGTCTAAATGACTTGTCGGTTCATCAAGAAGCAACATGTTTGCATAACTCGCAGAAACTTTAGCCAATTGAAGTATATTTTTTTCTCCACCAGATAAAGACCCTATCTTTTGATTAATGATTTCATCTTCAAAACCATAGTTTGAAATATATGATTTAATCTCTTCATAAGTTTTAAAACCAGCATCTAAGAACTCTTCAAGTATGGTATTAGACTCATTTAGTGTTTTGCCTTGAAGTTGAGATAAATAAGCCACTTCAACGTGTTCATCTATCTCAATAGAATCATGATCATTTTTAAAGATTTCTTGAAGTATTGTCGTTTTACCGGTACCATTCAAGCCGACAAGAGCTACTTTATCAGTAGATTTAATCTCAAAGTTAACATTTTCTAGAAGCATCTCATCAAAGGCAACACTGTAATCATTAACTTTTAAAGCAATTGTTTCATCGATTTCATTATTCGCAACTAAACTGATATTCGGCTCTTTAATATCTACAAATGGCGCTTTAACTCTACGTTTTTCTAATCTTTCTTGAATTTTAACTCTAGCATTTAAAGATTTCCCTCTAGCAGATTCAGTATGCTCAGTTGCGAGATATCTTAGTTTTTTTATTAACATCTCGTTTCTCTCAAGTTCTTCATTATCAGAAGTAGCTAGTTCTTGCATTTCAATTTTAGTTTGTAGTAATGAGAAGTTATAATCAATATAGCTTCCATCAAACTCTTGGAGCTCCCTGTTTTCAAGATGCAGAATTTTATTAAAACAATGATTCAATAGATATCTGTTGTGCGTAATAATTAACATTGTTCCAATGTGCGAATTAATTAGATCTTTAAGAGAATTAAGGTTTCCAAAGTCTAAAAACACATCGGGTTCATCCATAATCATTAAGTCTGGACTATTTAGCATTTCCTTAATTACTTGAATAAGCTT
>Ga0209540_10000662_pt1 | contig 29799 bp, 49 predicted proteins | sample BarGraIncu01121A_FD_184501 | JGI IMG/M metagenome (GOLD analysis project Ga0209540, IMG submission 184501) | Arctic peat soil microbial communities from Barrow, Alaska - Barrow Graham LP Incubations 011-21A (SPAdes) (version 2) | ecosystem: Environmental > Terrestrial > Soil > Wetlands > Peat... | reverse complement strand
GTAATGATCTGTCTGTAGGGAACCCCCCCACCCCATCGCGCGCGTATCAACCGAGGAGGCGTCATGGGTTCACTCAGGGATGCCTTCGAGCAGGTTGCCACCATCAGCGATCAGGTTCGCCCGGTCGATGCGGCGCTGGTCGAGGCTGGCCGGAAGCTGGCTGACCGGATTGACGCGGCCGACACCCTGGATGGCGAGTCGGCCACGAAGGCGATGTACCTGGTGCCTCACATGCTGAACGTCTTGAAGGAGATGCTAGCTACCCCTGCCGCTCGAAAGGCTGCCGGGCTTGATGCGAAGGAGACGACGGGTGGCAAACTCGCAAGTCTCCGATCCATCGAGGGTGGACGCAAGACCACAGGCTAAGCGTTTCGGGTGCGAGACGCCCCGCGTATATACCCAGCCGTTGCGTCCGCTGACTCCCGATACGTCGGCAGGCTTCTCGGTCATCGAGTTCGCCGAGGTTGTCCTTGGGATCACTCTCTATCCGTGGCAGTGCTGGCTCCTTATTCACGCGCTCGAGTTGATGCCCGATGGGTCATTCCGTTTTCGCACGGTCGTGGTGCTCGTGGCTCGTCAGAACGGCAAGTCCACGCTGTCGCAGGTGCTCGCACTGTGGTGCATGTACGTGCTCGGCGTGGCGCTGGTGATTGGCACCGCGCAGGACCTCGACGTTGCCAAAGAGATTTGGTCGGGTTGCGTCAACTTCGTGGAAGAGATTCCCGAGCTCGACGCACTCAAAGCGAAGGTTGTCAAGAACAACGGGCAAGAGTCGTTGGAACTCAAGACTGGCGAACGGTACAAGGTCAAGGCGGCGAACCGCCGCGCAGGTCGTGGCCTCTCGGGTGATCTGATTCTGCTTGACGAACTTCGTGAGCATCAGTCGTGGGATGCGTGGGGCGCGATCACGAAGACGACGATGGCGCGTCCGAATGCTCAAGTGTGGGCGCTCTCGAACGCGGGTGATGCGTCGTCGATTGTGGCGCGGTATCTGCGCAAACTGGCGCACGCTGCGTGTGGCGACCCGGATGGTTTGAACAAGGACGACGCCCCCGATCTTCTGCCTGACGATGAGGACCTCGAAACGGACGGCGACACGCTCGGCATCTTCGAGTGGTCGGCCCTTCCGGGTTGTGACAAGTGGGATCGTGATGCGTGGGCGCAGGCTAACCCGTCGCTGGGGTATTCGATCACCGAACGCACGATCGCGAGCGCGGCACGTACCGATCCTGATTGGGTGTTCCGCACTGAGGTTCTGTGCCAGTGGTCGGATGGTTCGCTTGAGGGTCCGTTCCCACCTGGCACGTGGGATGCGGGTGTGGACCCAACGTCGGAGATTCCGACGGGCGCTCGGGTGATGTTTTGCGTGGACGTGTCGGCGGATCGTACAACCTCGCATGTTGCGGTCGCTGGGTTCCGTGCGGATGGTCTGCCGCATGTTGAGGTGGTCGCGTCTCGTCCGGGTACGGATTGGATCGCGGGCTGGTTTGCGGAACGGGCCACGGCCGAGAATCCGATGTGGACTGCGCTTCAAGAGCGTGGCGCCCCGGTGTCGTCGCTTGCTGACGAACTGCGCGAGGTGGAGCATTTGACCGTGGTCCCGTGGGGCGGGATTGACTTGGGCAATGCGACGGGGAAACTGTACGACCTTGTAAAGGGGTCGGGCATGATCGAGCAGAAGGACGGTCCGCCGAAGCGTGGCGGGCTAGTTCACTTGCCGCAACCGCTTCTCGACGTGGCCGCCGCAACTGCGGTGCCGAAGATTCTGACTGATGGTGGCATGGCTTGGGATCGTCGCAAGTCCCCAACCGATGCGGCGCCACTCGTGGCGGTCACGGGCGCGCTGTGGCTCCTGTTGCAACGGGAGGAACCGAAGGCGCGTAGCGCTTACGAAGACCTTCACGACATTTTTGTCGTCTAACCTTTAGGGAGAGCGCATGGGCATCCGTGCCGCAGTCCAGGCCCTCCTTGGGGTCAATCCGATGTACCGGGACATTTCGTACGTGGACGCGGCTTCGCGTTCCGTGCTGGGCATGTCTGCCGAACGTTTGTTCGAGACGCAACCGCATTTGCGCACCGTGATTTCGTTCAAGGCTCGCAACATTGCGCACTGTGGGCTGCAGGTCTTCGAGCGTCGCACGGACACGGATCGTGTGCGCCTGCGTGATGACCCGATGGCGTTGCTGTTGGCGCACCCGAATGCTTCGATGACGGCGCACGAGTTGATCTACGGGCTCGTCGCCGACTATTCGCTGTACGACGTGGCGTACTGGCTGCTCTCGGAGAACCCTGCCGTGGTGGCCGGGTGGGAGATTCTGCCGATTCCGCCGGCGTGGGTGACGCGCACTGGTGGCGGTACGGCGTATGCGCCGACATGGATGGAAGTGATTCGCCCCGGTTCGGGTCAGATCACGACGATCGACTGTGCGGATGTGATCGCGTTCCACGGTTGGAACCCCGGTCACCCTTCGAGCGGCATCTCGCCCGTGGACGCCCTGCGTGGCGTGCTCGCTGAGCAGATTCACGCGAACTCGTACCGGCAGCAAGTGTGGGAGCGCGGCGGGCGCGTGGGCACCGTGCTCACCCGTCCCGTGGATGCGCCCGCATGGTCAACTGAGGCGCGCACGAAGTTTGGGCGCGACTGGAAGGCCAAGTGGACTGGCGCTGACGGTGCGAAGGCTGGCGGCACCCCGATTCTCGAGGATGGCATGAGTCTCACCAGGCTCGGGTTCTCCGCGAAGGAGGACGAGTGGGTGGAGGGTGTGAAGCTCTCGCTCGCGACCGTCGCGTCCGTGTACCACATCAACCCCACGATGGTCGGGCTGTTGGACAACGCGAACTTCTCAAACGTCAAAGAGTTCCACCGGATGCTCTACACGGACACCCTCGGCCCGGACTTCGCGTTCTTTGAGGATCGCATCAACGGGTTCGTGGTGCCGCGCGTGTCAAAGACGCCGAGCGTGTATGTCGAGTTCAATGTGCGCGAGAAGATGCAAGGCTCCTTCGAGGAGCAGGCGGTCGCCATGTCGACGGCTATTGGTCGCCCGTGGATGACGGCCGATGAGGGTCGCGCGATGGAGAACATGACGTCGCTTGGTGGTGACGCGGCGCGTCTCGTGACCCCGCTCAACGTGCTCGTGGGCGGTCAAGCATCCGTCCACGATTCGGGTACGCAGAATCTGAACGCGGCACCCAAGGGATACGCGGATCAGCGGAAGATCCTAGACGACTCGCTCGCGAACATTCCCGACCTCCAAAGCGGACGCATCAAGTCGCGCGCTCCGGCCACGTATGAGGAGAAAGCGAAGGAAGTCCTCGCGTCGTTCTTCCGTCACCAGCAGGGCGTCGTCCTTCCCGCGATTGGTGCAAAGTCGGGCAAGTCGCGCACGAAGGCCGCGGACCCGGCGTGGTGGGATTCGGCGCGTTGGGATCAGGAACTCTCGGACGACCTGTACGCGCTTGCCGTGTCAACGGCCGCGCACGTATCGGCGGAAACGTTGAAGTCGCTCGGCTTCGATCCTGCCGTGTATGACGAGGCGCGGACCCTGAACTTCTTGAAGGCGGTCGCCAATTCGCGGGCGGGCATGGTGAACGCGACCACGTTGGACCAACTCGTGGCGGCGATGGATGCGAACCCGGACGACTACCCGGACGGCGGGATGCCCACACCGTCCGGCGTGTTCGAGACTGCGGCGTCGAGTCGCATGAAGGAAATGGCGACGACCCTCATCACGACGTTCTCTGCGTTCGCTACGGCTGAGGCCGGCAAGCAGGCGTTCGGGGACAAGGGCACGAAGACGTGGGTTGTGGCGTCGGCGAACCCGCGCCCCTCTCACGCCGCCATGGACGGCGAGACGGTCTACCTGTCGGAGAACTTCTCGAATGGCATGGCTTGGCCCGGTGATCCTGTCGGCGGCGCCGAAGAGGTCGCTAACTGTACCTGCGGCCTAGAAATGTCCACCCCGTAACGCCCAACGTCCCCCCCGTACTACCGCACCGAAGGAGCGACCATGCTCACCAAAGACATTCCCTTGCGCGTCAAGGCTGGCCCCGCTGACGGGTTGGCTGAGGGCGTCATCGAGTTCTACGCCTCAACGTTCACCGACCAGCCGGACTCCTACGGCGATGTGGTGATGCCGGGCGCGTTCGATGAGGACATTGCGGCATGGAAGGCGTCGGGCGGCCCCGTGTCGGTCCTGTACGGGCACAACCAGTCCAAGCCTGACTACAACGTGGGCGGCGCCGACGCATCGACTGGCGACTATGCCGCCGACGACCATGGCCTTTTCGTGCGAGCGCGCATGGACATGGACAACGAGGTTGCCGCTCAGGTGTACCGACTTGCGAAGGCCAAGCGTCTGCGTCAGGGCTCGTTCGCCTACGACGTGCTCGATGAGGGAACGGTCACGCGCGCCGATGGCACGAAGGTCAACGAACTGCGCAAGTTGAAGGTGTACGAAGTGTCGCTCGTGCCAGTCGGTGCGAACCAGGACACGGCGGTCATCGCCGTCAAGTCCCTGCGCTCCGAGGTGGCGTCCGAGGTTGCAGCCATCAAGGCGGGGCGCATGTTCTCCGCAATGAACGAAGCGGCACTCAAGCAGATCGGGGAGGACGCCGCGGGCGTCGCGTCCGACATCGAGGATCTTCTCGCCCAAATGGGCGGGGACAACAACCAGGGTAAGGCCAGCGGTACACCCGAAGCGAAATCCGAGACCGACGCAGAGGAGCCCCTTGGGGCCAATGCGCCCGCACTCGGAGAGGAGCAGAAGGTCAGCCCGTCCGCACGAGTCCTGGCGGAAACGCAACTACTCGCTCACGGTGTGTAACCGGGGCAGAAAGGGGTCATCATGACTCCGGAAGAGAAGCGGGCCGCCGCTCTTAGGGCGGCCCAAGATGTGATTGCAAAGGCCAAGACCGAAGCCCGCGACCTCACGGTCGAAGAGGTTGCCGACCTTGACACGAAGAACGCGGAGATCACGGAGATCGACGCGAGCATTCAGCGTTCGCGCAAGTCCGCAGCGATCGTCCAGGCCTTCTCGGGCCTTGGCGCCAACGAGGACACCCCCGTGGCGGACAGCCAGGCGAAGTCGCTTGGTGAGTTCGTTGCCAAGTCCATCGGCGCCGAGCTCAAGGGCAAGAAGGGTTCGCGGGTCTCAGTCTCGACCCCCGAGTTCAAGGCCGCGTCCGACGTCCAGTCAACGTACGCCGCCATCCTCCCAGCACTGACCACGGTCGACACCAACATTGTGATCGGCGTTCGTCGCCGCCTCACGGTAGCCGACCTGCTCGGCACGGAAACCATCTCCGGCAACTCGCTCACGTACTTCATTGAGGGTGCCCTTGAGGGTGCCCCAACGAGCGTGGGCCAGGGTGGTCACAAGCCGCAGATTCACTACGGCGACCTGACCCCGGTCACGGAGTCCCTCATGAAGATCGCCGCGTTCCTCAAGGAGTCGGACGAGATCATTGAGGACGCCCCGTGGCTCGCTTCGGCAATCAACGGGCGTCTCGTCTACAACCTCGGGGTTGTGGAGGAGGACCAGTTGCTTGGTGGCGCGGGTGGTGGTTACGACCTGACCGGCATTCTTCACCGTGCGATTCAGTCGGTAACTTCGGCCGCTCTGACCGACGACGCAGACTCGATCTTCCGTGCGACGACGAAGGTGTTCACGGGTTCCGGCCTCCAGGCTGACGGCCTTGTCATCAACCCCTCGGACTACCAAACCTTGCGCCTCATGAAGGACGGGAACGAGCAGTATTACGGCGGCGGGTTCTTCCAGGGCCAGTACGGTCAGGGCGGGATCGTCGAGCAGCCCCCGGTGTGGGGTCTGCGCACGGTGGTCACCCCGGCCATCCCCAAGGGCACCGCGCTCGTGGGTGCGTTCAAGCAGGCCGCGTCTGTCATCCGTAAGGGTGGTGTGCGTGTTGAGGTTGTGAACACCAACGACACCGACTTCGAGTACAACCGGGTGACGGTTCGTGCTGAGGAGCGCCTGGCGCTCGCGGTGCGCGTGCCGTTCGGGTTCTGCAAGGTCACGCTCGTCTCGGACGAGTCCTAGCATGACCGCGACAGGCGGGGCGGGTAAGCACTCACCCCGCCTGTCGTCATGCCCGGATACGGAGCCGGACGTCGACAAGGCGGCTGACGCGAAGGCCGCACCGACGCCTCGCAACAAGCAACGCATCCTCATTCTCAACAAGGGAGACGAATCGTGACCACACCGACCGACCCCCTGGTCACGCCCACCGAACTGTCCCAGTGGACGGGTGGCAAGATTCTCACGGCCGACCCGCGTTCCACTGCGCTCATCGCCGGTGCTACCGCCGCGATTCGACGCCTCTGCGGGTGGTATGTTGCCCCCAGCATTGAGGCCACGTTCACACTTGACGGACCAGGCGGCGACCTGATCGTCCTGCCCACGTTGCACCTCACGGCGGTCACCTCGGTGACACAACTCGGGGTCGCGCTCACCGAATACGACCAAGCCACCCACGAGGGGGACTACGAGTGGTCCGCCAATGGTGAGATTCGCCTCGCGTCCAGGCCCATGCCATCAGTTGAGCCTTGGCGACGCCAATGGACGGAGCGCTACCGTGCTATCACCGTCGAGGCAACGCACGGGTACGCGATCGCGGACGTACCGGACGTTGCACAGATCATCATGCAAGTGTGCGCGTCGGCCATGTCGTCGCCAATGGGCGCCACGACTGAGCGCGCGGGCCTGCTGTCTGTGACGTGGGCGACGACCGCACCGGGCGTAGCGGGCGGTCTTGCGCTTCTCGAGCGCGACCTTGCGATCCTCAACTTGTACCGGTTGCCGAAGGGCGCATAATGCTGGTCTCCTTCGCATCCCAGTCCATCGCCGTGGTCGTCCTGGCGACGATTGACGACCGGGGCACGACGGTGCCCGACTGGACGGCAACCCCCACATCTGAGACCACGGTGGCCGGGTGTCTCGTGACGCCCGGTGCCTCGGCGGAGGTCACTGCTGCCCGTCAGGGCGTCTCAATCAAGTGGACCGCACTGGCACCCCCCGAGACCGCCGTCAACGCCCACAACGCCGTCCGTTTCGGTGGCGTCCTGTATGAGGTGGACGGCGAGCCGGAACGTTGGCCGTCGCCCACAGGCGCCCTTGACCACGTGGTCATCTACTTGGTGGAGCACACCGGCTGATGGACGCCAAGATCGTCATGAACTCGGCGGGGATTCAGGCACTCCTCAAGTCTCAAGAGGTGCAGGACGAACTCAGTGCCCGCGCTGATCGCATTGCGGCGGCGGCTGGTGACGGCTTCGAGGTGCAGACCACGGTGGGCAAGACGCGCGCACACTCTTCCGTGAACTCTATGACGGCGGACGCCTGGTATCAGGAGGCCGCGCACAAGACGCTCACCTCCGCGATCGACGCCGGAAGGGACTGACATGCCCGCCCAGGTGATCGTGTTCCCAGATGTCGAGGATTTGACCCGGCTTGAGTTCAATGCCCGATTCGCTGCGCGGACGGGGTTCACCACGGTAGTGGCCTACGTCGGCAAGAGGCCCGCGACGCTGCCCACAGACTTCGTGTTCATCCGGCGCACGGGAGGACCCTCGCGCGACCTCACGACCGACATGGCACAGATCACCGTGGAGGCGTACTCGAAGACCTCCAGCACCCGAGCGGTGGCGATCGCCAACCTGTGCCGCGCGTTCCTTGGCGCTGCGGAACGTGACGGGTTCCTCAATGGCGTCCCCTTGCGTGAGGTTGTCCCCTTCGGCGGCCCCTACCTTGACCCCGACCCAGACGCGCCCACTTTCACCAGGTATTCCGCGACTTCAACGGTCGCGGTACGCGGCACCGCCGCATAGTCAACCCAACGGTCAGACCGACCAGCAAGGAGTAACACCATGGCTGTTAATGCCGCCAATGTCCTGGTCGGCGCACCCGACCAGGCGACCACCGGGGCGATTCTTTCCGCCCCCCTCGGCACCGCACTCCCCACCGACGCGCTCGCCACCCTCAACGTCGCGTTCACCGATTCCGGGTACGTGTCCGACAAGGGCCTCACGTTGTCGCCGAAGCGCAACACGAACAGCATCGCCGACTGGTCTGGGGCGGAGATTCGCAAGATTCTCCAGTCCTTCACCGGGGAACTCAAGTGGGAGCACCTGGAAGTCAACCAGGCATCGCTCAAGAACTCGTTCGGCGACGGCAACGTGACCGCGATCCCCCAGAACTACCGGCACGGCAACCAACTCAAGATCCAGATGGGCGCCTACGAGTTGCCTCGCAAGGAGTGGGTATTCAGGATCAAGGATGGCGACACTCGCGTCGTCATCGTCGCCCCTGACGCTCAGGTCACGGAGACGGGCGATCTTTCGTTCGTCAAGTCTGACGCGATCAAGATTCCGGTGACCCTGTCGTGCTACCCGGATGCTTCGGGCAACTCGATCTACATCTTCCTGGACGACGGCAACGAGTCGTAACCCAAGCAGCCGGGCGGGGGTTCCCTCAGGGGAGACCGGCCCCCGTCCGGCGTTGTCAGGTCTCCCCACACACTACGAAAGGTCTCCCCATGTCCGAATCTGTACCCGAGTCTGTACCCGTCGCGCAAGTGGCGGCGTCGAAGAACTTCACGTTCGTCACCGAATCGGGCGCGACGGTTGTCGTCCCCCAGTTCAAGAAGATGCCCACGGGTGTCGCGCGCAAAATGCGCAACGAGCCGGTAGCCAACCAGGTGTTCGCCGTCCTGGAATACCTCGCATCGAAGGAAGCCCTTGCCATTCTCGATGAGACCGAGGTGGGCGAGTTCAACACGTTCATCGAAGCGTGGCAGGCGGACTCCGGGATCACGGTGGGGGAATCCTCGGCCTCGTCCAGCTCCTAGAAGAGCATGGCGAGGCCGTCGAGTATGACCTTCTGACCGTCGGGTTGCGCCTGGACGATTTGGGCACGGAGCGTCTGACGTGGCGCGACCTGTTGGTTGTGGTGCGTCAGTCCCCGGCTGGGTCTGCCATGGACCGGTCCTTGCATGGCAAGGATTCCCACTGGACCCTGAGCGCCCAACTGGGCGCGATCATCGCGGATCGTCTCGACATCCTCATCTGGCAGAACGGTAGTGGCAAGGGCGATCCGCCCGAGCCAATTCTGCGTCCCGGTGTGACGCCGAGGGGGCGCACGTTTGGTAGTGGCGCGTTGCCGATGTCCAAGTTCAACGACTGGTGGAACCGTCGCAAAGGGAAAGGGGACGCCTGATGGCTGTTGAAATTGCGAGCGCCTATGTGACCCTGATCCCATCACTGGCGGGCGCTCAGGCGGCCATTGCTGAGGCTATCGTCCCGGGTGCCACGGCGGCCGGGGCGACGGCCGGGGGCATGATGGGCGGTTCACTTCTTGGCGCCTTGAAGGCGGCGCTTCCGGTCGTATTGGTCGTCGCCGCAGTCGGTTCGCTCTATGCGATCGGCGACACGTTTCACGCCATGGAGTCCACGATCCGTGTGGGCACGGGCGAGACGGGTGCGGCCCTGGACGATTTGGTCGCATCGGCCAAGAACGTCGGCACGAAGGTCCCGTCGTCGTTCGCCGACATCGGCACGACCATCGCGGGCTTGCATGAGCGCCTCGGCTTGACGGGTCCCGTCTTGGAGACTCTGGCCCGACAGTTCATCACGGCCGGACGCATCACCAAAGAGTCCTTGGACATTCCGACGCTCACGGCCGCGTTCTCCATCTTCAACATCACGGGTGCGGATACGTCGGCCGCCCTGGACACTCTCTTCCAGGTGTCTCAGGCGACCGGAGTAAGCATCAACGCCCTGTCCGACTCGGTCAAGTCGGGCGCCCCCGTGTTGCAACAGTTCGGGTTCTCGTTCGCAGACTCGGCGGCGCTCATGGGCACCATGGACAAGGCTGGCATCGCGAACTCGACGACCCTGATGGCCCTCAAGATTGGCCTCGTCAACTTCGCGAAGGCCGGGCTCGAGCCACAGCAGGCGCTCAAAGACACCATTGGGCAGATCGAGAACTTCACAAAGGCCGGGAACGACGCGGCGGCGCTCACGTTGGCTGCGAAGATTTTCGGCACGCGCGGCGCCACCCAGTTCGTCGCGGCGGTCAAGTCGGGCACCCTGAACCTGAACGACCTCATGGCGGCGGCCGGGGCTGGCAACGATACGATCCTGACGGCGGGCTCGGCGGTCTCCACGTTCGCGTCAAAGTTCGCCGTCCTCAAGAACAACGTCCTGGTGGGTCTTGAGCCGATCGCCATTCGCGTGTTCAAGGCGTTCGGTGACGGAATGCAGTGGATCAACGACCGGGGCATCCCGATAATCAAGGAGTTTAGCGGCTGGCTGTCGGACAACGTTGTCCCCGTACTGGTGACGGTCGGCGGCTACATCACTGGCACCGTGGTGCCTGCCGTAGACCGATTTATCCAAGGTTTCAAGGATGGCACCGGCGCGGGCGGCGGATTCCGCGACTTCCTGGTCCTGCTCTACAACGATGCCATCAAGCCGATCGGTGATTTTCTCATCGGCACCGCGATTCCCGCCGTGCAGACCTTCGTCCAGCAGTTTCGCGACGGCGAGGGTTCGGGCGGCAAGTTCCGCGACATCCTCCAGGACATCTATAACAACGGCATCGTCCCACTCGCATCGTTCATCACCGGCACTTTCCTGCCCGACCTCAAGAAAATCGAGGACTGGATTCTCGGCTCAGGTGGCACACAACTCGGATCACTCAAGCAGTACTGGGAGGACCACAAGGGAGCCATCAAAGCGCTCGCCGGGATCATCACGGTCATCCTGCTTCCCGCGTTCGCTGTCGCGGCGACCGATGCCGTCGCGTCAGCCGCCACGCAGGTCAGTGCGTGGGTCGCGTCCAAGGTTGCGGCTGTGGACTCGGCCATCTTCCAGTATGGCGCCAACGTGTCGATCGTCACTGGGTGGGTCATGTCCGCCGGTGCCGCTATTGCGGACGGGGCGATCATTGTCGCCATTTGGGCCATGCTCAAGTGGGATGCAATCAAGAGCGCAGCGGCCATGGTGGCTGCGATGGTCACAATGGATGTTCAGTGGCTTGTCTCGTCTGGCAAGGCCGCAATCAGCGCCGCATCGCAGGTTGCTTCCCACGTGTTCGTCGCCATCTCCGGCTGGGGAGTGCAGGCCGCCGCAGCCGTTACCGCAGGTGCGATCATTGCGGAGGTGTGGCTTGCCCGGATTGGTGAGGCCATTGCCGGTGCGGCGTCAACCGTTGTATCGTTCGGCATCGTCGCTGCCGGGTGGATCTCCACTGCCGCCACGGCCATGGCTTCCGGTATCACGATGGCCGCCGCATGGGTGATCGGCCTCGGCCCCATTGCGTGGATCATCGCCGGGGTCGCCGCGCTCGTCGCCGCATTCGTGTGGGCCTACAACAACGTCAAGTGGTTCAAGGACGGCGTCGACGTGGAATGGGCACTCGTCGTCGCGGGCGTGGCGTGGATGAAAGACCAGTGGACGACCAATTTCAACATGGTGACGACGGTCCTTGCGGCGGCGGCCGATTTCATCCTCAACGGTTTTGCCCGCATCGCCGATGGCTTCGCGACCATGCTTGGGGCGCTCGGCAATGTCCCCGGATTCGGCTGGGCAACAGAGGCCGCCGACAAGATGCTCGATGCGGCAAGCAAGGCGCAGGGGTTCGCCGACGCCATCAACGCCATCCCCAACTCGAAGAGCATTGAGGTCTCGACGACGTTCTACAGTCAGGCCGTCCAGACGCCATCGTGGGCGATGCCCAAGTACGCCGCGGGCACGAACTCCGCCCAGAGCGGTGTGGCCCTTGTCGGTGAGAATGGTCCCGAGCTTGTGAGGTTCCGTGGCGGCGAGCAGGTCATCCCGAATAGCAGGATCGACAGTGGTCGTGGCGACAAGGGTCAGACGATCATCATCCAGGGCATCCAGGACATCGAGCAGATTGTGGCCGAGTTGCCGCGTTTGCAGTACAGGGGCGCAGCGTGATTCCGGTTCAAGCACAACGCGCAACGTTGGGGACATTCGAACTGTCGGCGACTCACGCTGGTGACATTGACGTCATCATGTCCGACCTGTCTGGTTGGGGCGCTCCGGCGTCGTCGGCCGAGACGGTACGGAAGCCGGGCCAGCATGGTGTGTGGGTGTCTGACGGTTTCCACATTGGCAAATACATGACGGTTGCGGGTGCGATCATTGCGCCTTCCCTTGATGAGGCTCGTGACACGTTTGACGAGTTGGTCGCGTCTGCCACGTTGACCGATACGACGTTCACGGTGGTCGAGGGCTCAAGCGCGCGCTGGGTGACTGTTCGGCGTACGGGCGACGTGACGTATCAGCCCCGGTCCAGCGGCACGGTGGTCAACTGGTCAACGGTCCTACTTGCCGCAGATCCGCGCAAGGTTCAGGCGGACCTCGTGGGTTCGACGGGCTTGCCGTCAACCGCTGGCGGCATGACGTTCCCGTTCACGTTCCCGTTCACGTTCTCGGAGACCGTGACATCGGGTGTGGTGACGCTCACAAACCCTGGCAATGCGCCTGGTCGTGTGACGCTCAAGATCACAGCTGACGTGGGCGGCTTGACGGGCCCCGCGGTGACGCACATCGCGTCGGGGATCACGTTGCAGTTCGCGGCATCGCTTACGATCCCCGAAGGCAACTGGATTTACGTCGATATGGAGGGCCGCAAGGTTCTCGAGAACTCGCAGGCTGGGGCTGAGCGTAACGGCTGGGTGACTGGTCGCGGCTGGTCGGAGTTCCAGCCGGGCGTGAATGGTGCTCCTGGCGCGAACCAGTGGGCGTTCACGGCGCAGTCTGGGATTGGAACACTCGAAGTGACGGCCACGCCGTCGTGGTGGTGACATGAGCACGCTGCAATGGGTGGCATGTTCTGCGACTACGGGTGTTGTCATCACGGACCTTCCCGGGCTGAGTGTTGACCGTATCGCGGATGCGATGAACGGTTACGAGACCGCATCGGGCACGTTGACCTTGGACGCGAACACGTCGGCGGAGTGGTTGAACGCGACCCGTCCGGGCAGCGTCTACATGGTGTTGCTTGAGGATGGTCTGCCGGTGTGGGGTGGGCTGGTTGCTCGCCGTACACGTGGCAAGGGCAACGCGGTGAACATCGACATGGGCACCATTCCGACGTATTGGCGCCGTCGTTTCGTGGGCGACGTGACGTACACATCGACTGACCAGTGCGCGATCGTTGAGGCCCTAGTCGTCGCATACGGCGACGCATCCGGTTTGCCGTTCGCGTATGACGTGTCAGTTTCGGCAACCCACCGCGACCGCACCTACCTTGACATCAATGACAAGTCGTTGTTCTCGGTCATGTCAGAGCTCGCGGCTGTTGATGGTGGCCCCGAGTGGATGGTGGGCTGGGTTGCGACGACGGTGGGCACGCAGACCGCGTATGTGCCGCAGTTGATTGTCCGCGACCGCCTGGGCACCACGCCGAACGCTGGCATGGACCCCGCTGTGACGTGGGAGTATCCGGGCGACATTACGGACTTCACGCTGATCGAGGATTACGGCGACGGGTCTGGCGCGAATGACGTGCTGGCACTGTCGTCGGCGGCCAATGATGCGCGGCCACAGTCGGCGCACGCTCTTGTGACTGGTGACAATCGTCCGAAGTTTGAGATGCGATTCACGCCGTCAACGTCGATCAGTGTCACGGCAACGTTGGACTCGCACGCGGTGTCCAAGTCGGCGCTCGTGGGTCAGGGCTCACGGTCGCTCGCCGTGTCGCTCATTGGCTCCACGGCCCGTCCTGGTATCGACTTCCAGATGGGCGACGTGACGGGGTTCAACATTGGCGGCTCATCGTCGGTCACGGCGGTCACGGCTGACCGGTTGCTCGCATACCCGGGCGGCCTCGGTGGCACGGGTCGTGTCATCGGCTGGTCTCGAACGTTGACTGGCGTCCAACAGGTGACACCCGTCCTAGCCGATTTGGTGGTGACTCGTGGCCGGTGGTGATGCTTCCCAGATGCCCGCAGGATTAGACCCCGACTGGATTCACCGCAAGTTCGAAGCCATCGACCAATGGCAACGCGAAATGATGCCCTCGGTGGCTCAGTCGGTGAAGGAGATCGTCGCGGACCTGACCGCAGCACAGGGCACACTTGCGACAACGGTGTCCGACCTGGGAACGGCACAGACCGACATCGCGGCGCAACTCGTGAGCATCAACGCGCTCGTCGGGAGTCAGGTATACCCGAATGTCGCGCACGTGGACGCCGGGACTTTCTCCCTCGCGACCGGCGCGAACGTGGAGAAGGTTAGGGCGACGATTACCGTTCCGTCTGGATACACGCAAGCGCTCATCTTTGCGACAGCCACGATTGATGCGCATAACAGCACGGCCGCATCGGACGATTTCTATTTGCAGACAACGATCAACGGTACGTCGCTAGGGTATTCTGCCCAGGCCAGCGTTTCGTCAGGCGGCAACGGATGCATCTCGAAGGGAATCGCCGGGCTAATCCCAAGCCTGGGCTCAACGTTCTACGTGAACGCCCTCGCCTCGTCGGGGGTAGCCGGATGGTCGGCCAGCGCGTACAACATCGTGAACTTGGACGTGATGGTCCTCTTCCTGCGATGAACTAGGCGCCGACTGCCCAACAGGTCGTGCCAACCTGGTGCTCCACGTCAGACGCCCAGGGGAAGATGAAGGTCGCGTCGTATCCATTCGAAACGACGGGGACGCAGACGGAGTTGCCGCCGAGCGTGTCGGAGAATTCCTGGCGGGGCGTGACATTCAGGTTGACATGCCAGACGACCGCAAGAGCAATGGCGGCGACGAGTGCAATCCCGGCAGTAGGCGCCCACTTGCGAGTAACGACCGCTGTCGCAACTACGGCGATGAGCGAGGCGATGAAGATCATGGTCCTATCCTTTCGTTGGCCCGTCCATCGGGTCCATGTCATGACACTAACACCCTGCGCCACCCGGCGCATTCCCAACGTGAAATAGATCACACCCAGCAAACCCAGGAGCCCTCATGACCATGCACGCTATCGGCCTGACATCGCTGTCGAACACAGCCAAGGACTTCCGCAACGACATGTCAGCCATCCTCGGCGGCGCAACCACAGCACGCCCCACAGGTGCACGCTCAGGTGTCCGCCCAGGCACGCCCGTGACCACTGTGAGCCTCGTTGCGTTCGCTGGGACCGTGAAGCCTCACTCGGGCATCATGGATGTGCAAACGTCCGCCGTGGCTGGCCCCTACTGGTATTCGGTGACCGCCAACGAGACGTTCACCGTGTCCGCCGCGCACGCAACCCTGCCACGCATCGATATCGTGACCGTTCGCATCAACGACAATGTTGAGGACTCAAGCGGGCTCGAAACGGCCACCGTCCAATACAAGGCCGGAACCGCTGGCGCCGTACCTGTCGCACCGTCACCCGCGACAACGCGCGAACTCATCATCGCCACCATTGCCGTCCCCGCATCCGGTGGCGGCAACCCCGTCGTCTCATGGGTCGCGCCGTACTCGGTTGCGGCGGGTGGTCGCGTGTTTGTGCGCAACGTGACTGAACGTGCCGCACTCGTCGCCGCATACCCTGCCACCACTGAGAACCCCGTCGAAGTGTGGCGCAAGGATGCCGGGACCGGACTTGAGCGCGAGTCGACCGTCGACAACGTCAACTGGCTGACCACATTCAGCGGAACCCCCTGGACCGCATACACGCCCGTACTCACCGGAAGCGGCGGAAACCCCACCGGGTACACGGCCGCAGGGCGTTACGCCGTGACAGGCAAGACGGTTACCTGTGCGTTCAAGGTCGTCTTCGGTGCTGGCGCTGGGGGAGGGACGTACTCCATATCGCTCCCCATCGCGGCGCAAGACACTTCGGGCGGCGGGTACGTAGGCGGCACGATCTGGCTTTACTCGGCGGGCGGCGTGCAAATGAGCGTCGTCGCCGGAATCCCCGCGAGTGCTTTGACCATATGCACCTACTACGCCGCCACCTACGGGGGGGCGCTTACCGGAGTCGGCGCCACCACCCCATGGGCGTGGACCACGGGCAACTTCATCGCAGGCAACATCACCTACGAGGCGGCGTGACCATGCCCCTCGTCACCGCGCTGAATGGTCGCCTTCCGTCCACGATGCTCACCGTGGCCGACACGGGCGTACTCGGACCCCAACGGCTCCGACTCGACGCCGCCGCATCGTGGGACAGGATGATCTCTGCGGGGATGCCAGCCGGGTGCCTTCGCTCAGGGTACAGGACCCTCGCCGAACAAGGCACCCAAGACCCCACCCTCGCGGCCCCAGTCGGTCAGTCCCTCCACGGTGAAGGCATCGCCGCCGACACCGACCAACCCGCCCGCTCATGGATCACCACACACGGACTCCCCTACGGTTGGCGCATCGGCTTCGTCCCCGGCGAACCCTGGCACGCCCAATACGACCGGCCTGACCGACACACCACCCAGGTTGCACCCGCACCCGTACCAACCCCAGAACCAACCCCACAAGAGGAGGACGACGAAATGGCCGTTGTGAAGGCGATAATCTTTGATCAGAACCGTCCAGGAATGGACGACAGTGAGCACCCTGACTTCGCGTCTACGGCGATCGGTTGGCCGGGACACCCGGTAATCACGTCCGTGGGGAAGGGCCTCCGTGACGTCTTCAACTCCTCACGCACCGTTGCCGAAAACATGGGCTACACCGTTGAGGAAATGCACGCGGACGTCAACTTCTACGAGATGGTCAAGGCCGTCGACGACTCGTTCAAGGCCTGATCGATGGCCGAGACGCTGAGGGGGACCGTCCGATGACCGTCGAGGCACAGGACCCCGTGGGTGATCCGACGCGGCGCACGATGGCGACGCTCCACCGTGAGATCACCTCCATACAGGAATGGGCCGAACTCCAACTCAAGTCCGCCGCGGCCATCAACGACGAACGTCACGCCGCCCAACGTCGCGAGGACGAGATCCGGGAAGCGCACCGACTCGAGTTGAAGGCCGACAACCAGCGCACCGTTGAGACTGCGATGGTTGCCGCCGAGAAAGCCGTGCAAGCCGCACTCGCGGCAGCCGAGAAGGCACGCGACCAGCAAACCATCGCCTCCCAGTTGGCTACCGAGAAGGCCGAGAAGGCGTCCAAGGAGCAGTTGCAGCAGCAGGGCGAAACCTTTTCGACCGCGATCGCCAGTCTCAATGGCGGCCTCAACGACGTGAAAACGCTACTGAGCGAACTTCGCGCCGAAAAGAAGGGTGCCGTCGAAACGGTCACAGATCGACGCGCCAGCAACGGCCAGTTGATCGCCGGTGTTGGTGCCTTCGCCGCCCTCCTTGGCGCACTCGTCGCCGCACTCGTGCGAACCCTCGCAACCTAACCCAACCGTCAAGGAGACACCATGAACCCGCTCGTCCCCCCCACCGTCGCGCAGCGCGAACCGGCGCTCATCATCGGCCTTGTCACCACGGCCGTCGCATCCGTCCTCGTCCTACTCGCCGCGTTCGGCGTCGACCTCACCCCGGCCCAGCAGGTCGCCGTCATTGGCGTCATCGCAGGCGTCGGGCCGCTCGTCGCCGTGATCATCACCCGGAGCAAGGTGACCCCAAGTGCCACCGTCGTCGAGTCGGTCAGCTCTGAGGGTGAACGGATCGCCGGTCCTGCCTCGCCGCTGCCGACCGGGAGTGTCATCCCAACCCCACCCGTCGAGTCAACCCTTGACGCCCTCATTGGTCTCGCCGCAAACCAGGGTGTGTCACTCTCGAGCGCCACCACCGATGAAGATGCTGTGGCCTCACTGATCGCGTACAAGGCGCCACGGACCCGCAAGCCCGTCGTGTAACCTTTACCCGTCCGGTGTCCTCCAACGCCGGACCCGCGCGCTCGTCACGCGCACAGAAGCCGCCCGCTCCCTGATTCGTCAGGTGATGCGGGCGGCTTTTCTGTGCGTTCAGGCGGCCAACGGGAAGTCGGTGCGTGCGGGCATAGTGGTGCCGCCGCCGTTGAGTCGAATACGGACCCGTTGCGGCCCACGCTCAACCTTGACCCGCATCGACAGCGGCAACCACGTCCCACACGTCGGACAACGGCTCTCGGCGCTCACGCCGCCACCTCGTCACAGTAGGCGTGCGCGTCGTCGAAGTCGTCGAGCCCGTCATGGGCGTCGCGGGAAAATGCCGACGCACCGCACGAGCACACCGACACCGCCAGTGCCGACGCCGGGATCGTGCCGCGCGCAAAGAACAAGGCATTCTCACGGCGCTGGATGAGTATGCGCTTGGCTCGATCGTGACGCCGACGCCTGCGCATCTTGGCGGTCATGAGTCGTCCTGCATGTCGTCGATGTAGGTCAGGCGCACGGTTTCTGCGCCGCGATCGTCGTAGTCCGCTCGGGGTTCCGTCCATGCAACGGAAAGTGTGTTGCCGTCCTCATGGATCTCGTGCTTAATTCCGGCCGCCTTGAGTCGGGCAACACGCGAATCGAATGCCTGTCGCATCAGTCCGGGCTGAGTGTGATTGTTGACCAAGGTGCGTTCAATTACGACTTGGTGGCTTGCGGTCGTGGGTCTCATTCTTTGTCTCCTTCTGCGTGCTGTGCATTTTTCTTGATCCCGAGCGATGCAGCGACGGCGGGGTTGATTCCGAGCACGGTGTAGTCGTCGTCTGTTCCCAAAAGCACATAGAGTTCCCTGGCCGCCGCGCGCCACGAGAGTTCGGGTTGGTTTCCCCTGGTGAGCGCGATTAGGTTCGCAATGCGTTGCTGTTCAGTCTGGGCATCAATCGACTCCTTGAGGGCCAACGTCGCATGAACCTGGGCCTTGGCGGCATCGAACGCGGTGGGGAAGTCCGGGGATGGACCATACCCCGAGTATCTGACCTCTCTGATGAGGTATCGCGCGGTCGCGGCATGGTCGGTAGGGCTACTCACGATTCCTCCAATAGTGTCATGACACGAACGTAGCACCGTGCGCCACTTGGCGCAAGAGGGAACTCCAAGCGTTCTCCAAGGCCGGGTTGGAGTTGGAGAAGGGTGACCGATAATGGCCCGAACCGACCATCTATAACTTTCAATATTCACGTTCGACCCGAGGCGTGCGCATCTTGCGATCCTGCCCAAACGACGCCTGCTTGCGTGAGCGGGTCCTGATCCGGTGGCAGTTCGAGCACACCACTTCACACTTAGCAATCTCGGCTAGCAGGTCTTCCCACGTGCCCTTGGTCAGAAAGTTCGAGATCGTGTTGACCTTCAACGATGGGTCGATGTGGTCGAAGTCGTAGATCTCCGGGTGGTCACTGCGGATGCCACAGTCGACACAGCCAGACTCCATCTTGACGCGATCAGTATGGGCCTGGCGGTCCTTGCGCAGCGTCAGGTTGATCTCGCGCTGGCAGAGCCGACACGGGTACTGGAATCGCTTCTTGCCCTCACGCTTGGCGCGCTTCTCCTCGGCGAAGATGTAGAACATGGCGAGCGGGCGCGTCTCCTTGCATCGGAAACAGATCCGCTCCGTGGACTCTGGAATGTCGAGCGCTTCCTGGGTCATCCGTGCAACTTCCTGACTGTCGCCCCGTGCCACACGCCGCCCTGAGCCGATGGGACGCCTTCGCGGGTGAGTGCGTCGGCAACCTTCTGCCAAGACAGTCCTGAGCCCCGTAGCGCGCGGATCATGAGCAGCGTTTCCTCGCTGACGTTGGAGCGTCGGCCGAGTTTCGTGCCGCGAGCCTGAATTGCTTTGAGCCCGGCCTTGGTGCGGTCGCCGATGAGCTTCCTCTCCCATTGGGCGAGGGCCATCATGATGTTGGCGATGAGTTCACCGTTCGTGGTGGTCATGTCTACGCCGAGGTCGAGGACGATGATGGACCAGCCTTGGCTCTTGGCGGTCTCAAGTAGTCCGGCAAAGTCGAGGATCGAGCGGCTCAGTCTGTCCAACTTGGCGACGATCAAGACCTCGGCTTCGTGGTCGCGGAGTTTCCCGAGGACGAGCGCCAGGTTGTCACGGCGCCTGAGACTCTTGCCGCTCGCGACGTCTGTGTAGATGCCCACCAGGTCCCATCCGCGGTGTGCGGCCTCCGAGCGGATGACGGCTTCTTGTGCTTCGAGGCCTGCACCGCTCTCGCCCTGCTCTGCCGTCGAGACGCGGCAGTAACCGATCGCGCGGGTCATCGTGACCACGACGCAATCTCGGCTCGCACCGCAGCATCCATTCGCGCTCGGTTCTCGTCCTTGACCGTGCGCTCAGCCTCTTTGTCGACGAGCATCAGATCCTCCACGTATGCGGCCTTTGTTCGCCATGCGCGGTTGCACTTGTCGCAGCGGACGCATGAGTATTCGCTGTACGTCTCGTGGTATCCGTTGAATGCCGAGTGGTTGCACTTGTAGTCCACTACGACCCAAGTGCTTCGGTGCTCCCGCACACGGCATGTCTCCCCTGGGGCCATTGGTTCCCATCCTTCTGTTTGTCGCCGCGCCGTTCGCGCGATTTGTCATCATTGGTACACGGGTCTACTCTAGCACTACCCGCACACATTCGGTCGTTTGGTATTCACCTATTGCGCCGAGCGGTGCGGTGGGTATAGTGTCATGACACACCCAACGCTTTGGAGGAAGCAGAAATGACCAATCAGTCCACGCTCGCAGAAGCAATCAAGATGGTGCTACCTCATGTGTCACGAGACACGACGCTCCCAAGTTTGAACGCCATCCACATCTACCCGGACGCAGTGGCGGCCACGGACAGGTACACGATGGCGCGCGTCAAGATCGAGACGGGCATCAAGGCTGGCGAAGTGCTTGCCATCCCCCTGTCGATCGCACACCTCGGAATCGAAGCCATCGACGGCCGCCAACTCACACTCACCATGCCTCGCGCAATCAAGCGCCTCGGCATCAAGGACATGCAGTGGGCCACCGTCACGTGCCCCGACATCTCGGGCGACCTTCCCGAGTACCTGCGACTGCTCGACGAGTTCGAGCCCTGTGAGGATGGGACGGCGCCCACGGCACACCTCATCAGCATGGAGCACCTGCGGAAGTACTCGCAACGGCACTTCCCCAATCAGGGCCTCCGCATGTACCACGCAGTCAAACTTGAGTCGAACAAGCAAGGACCGCTCAAACCACTCCGCGCCACCATGAACGCCTACCCAGATTTCGACTCGCTCATCATCCCCCAGCGCTTCGGACCCACCTCATGACCGCCGCCCGTGTTGACCACGCGGGGGAGGCTGGGTGGGAGTATGGGGCATTCAGTCACCTCAAGCAATCCGTTGATGGAATCGCCGATACTCCCGAGGCCGTCAAGCTCGGACGCTCGAAGACGTGGAGCGATGACGACTGGACACCTGACGTGCTGGTCAAGCGCGCCAAGGCGGGGGAATGGACTCCCGTCGCCGCCGCACTCGGGGTCGACACCCCGTGACGGGTAGGCCGCGGCTGTTGGACCTGTTCTGCGGAGCTGGCGGTGCCGCAATGGGCTACTACCGAGCAGGGTTCGACGTCGTGGGCGTGGACATACATCCGCAGAAGCACTACCCATTCGAGTTCGTGCAAGCTGACGCGAACACATACCCGCTCGACGGGTTCGATGTGATCCATGCCAGTCCGCCGCGTCAGGATCATTCACCGCTCAAGTCGGTAGCGGGCCTTCACGAGACGGGGTGGATGCTTCAAGGCATGATCGACCGTCTTGAAGCGAGCGGGAAGATGTACGTCGTCGAGAACGTCGCTGGCGCTCATCGTGAGATGCGAACCGACCTCATGCTCTGCGCCAACGCGTTCGGCTTGCGATCGTATCGTCACCGCATCTTCCAGTCCAACGTCTTCCTGCTAGCGATGAACCACCCAGATCACGTTGTCCCCGTGAATCGCCGCAAGACGAACAGGCGCGGACACTGGGACGCGGGAGGGTTCGTAACGGTGGTCGGAGACATCGGCAGCTACGTCGGCCCCGAGGCAATGGGTATTGACTGGATGACTGGCAATGAGCTCTCCCAAGCCATTCCGCCGGCATACACAGAGTTCATCGGGGCCCAACTTTTGGATGCGCTGAACGATTTCTCTCCACCCACTTGACACGTCAAGACGTGGGGTATAAGTTCAAGTCATGACATCAACAGCAACCTCAACTCAAGGAGACACCGTGGACAAGCACAAAGACACCAACACCTGGATGCGTTCATTCAGGTGCAACTCAGACCTCTGGGAGGCCGCCAAGGATGAGGCCGCCGCCGAGGGTCGTTCGCTCGGCTCCGTGATCCGTGAACTGCTCACCGACTACGCGGGCGGCTCGGCAGAAGTGTACGGCGAGAAGTGACCATTCGTACCGCTCGCCATCGTCTCGCGTTCGCCTGGGTGATTGTGGCACTTGTCACCATCGGGACCGGGATGGGTTCGTTTGCTGTCGCGTCGGCCTTTGACAACTGGTTCGCCTACAGTGTTGCCGCCGTCATCACAGTGGCCGTGTTCAACGTGTGCTTCAAAGACGTGGAACGCGCACACGCAGACCTTGAGGCCCTGTACGAAACCAACTACGTCGAGGACGAGTGGGCGTGATGGGTGACATGCCCGAGGTTGACCTTCGCGCTCTGGACCGCAACGAGGACGCGCACGTGATCCACTTCGGCGGCGCGTTCACCGTCCAGGCTGGCATGTACCGGCTACCCGACCCGATCCCGTTCTATGACGCGCATGTCATTGCCGCCGTACACAATGAGGCGCGTATCAATCAACGGTTCGCCGAATCGTTGCGCGTCGACTCGACCATCTGAACCACAAGCGTTGGAGGACGCCATGAGCAAGTTCGTTTCAAGTCACGGCTACAAGGTGTGGCGCGAAGGTGACGACTACATCACCAAAGTCGAGGGCCACAAACCCTCCGCCAACGAGGCCAGTCACGCACAGGCCATCGCCGAGTACATTGTCGCCAACGAGTATGGCCCAACGGTACCGCGCGTGATCCACGCGCTCGCATTCAGTAGCGTGCTGGACATTCCCTCGGTGACGCTCTGTGGCGAGGTGCGCTTCGAGAAGGACCTTCGCGAGGATGGTGTGGGTTGCATCAAGTGCCTCAAGGTCGCCGTCGATGCGCTCATGACGGTCACGCGATGACCGCCGAGGACTGGTCGCTGGTCGACCAAGTTGACCGTGAGCCGGGGACGATTGCGACGTTGGAGCGTGAGGCGTTCTGTCGTGCGGTGCGTCGTGTGGCGGCGAGCACGGGTGGCATTGTCACCGCTGCGCAGATCAGGGCTGAGCTCAAGACGCCCATGAACCCGTGGCGTGTTGGTGGCATCATGAACGGGTTCGCTAACCGTGGCATCATCATCGACACTGGTCGCACCGCACCCGCCAACGATCTCAAGAATCGCAACCGCAAACGACCCAAGCCCGTATGGCATGTACCCAATTTGGAGGCAGTGAAATGAGCACTACACAGAGCAACACGTCCAGTTCGTCGGACATCGGATTCACGGGATTGCTCACGGTCCTATTCGTCGCCCTCAAGTTGACCGGGTACATCGCCTGGTCGTGGTGGTGGGTCCTGTCGCCCCTGTGGATCGGCGCCGCAGTCGTCGTCGCCTTTCTCATCGTCGGCGCGCTTGTGATTTGGGTGATGGACCGATGACCGTCTACACACAATCCGCCCCGTTCGAGTTCGAGGGCGTCAAGGTTTGGCGCACGTTCCCGATGGGCGACGTTGCTTACGAGGCTCCGCAGACCTGGTTCGATCTCAGGTTGCAGGAGCGCATCGCCAAGGCCATGCACGCATTCATCGAGGCCGAGCGTGACACCTGGGCCTGGACCAAGGACGACCGCACTGAGGCGCGGCGGGGTAGGTGGTACGTCCAGCGGGCAACTCTTGGCTGGCGCGTGTTCCATGACGACTTCACGATCAATGACGGTCCAGGATTTCCATGGGCGATGCATTGTGACGGCGCCGAAGCGAACGGCCTGCTCAAGTTTCATGTCGATCACCCGGCGTCAAAGAATGCACTCGCGTCCTTCCTCGCCTTCCGCGCGACCCAAACCCCGCCGCCCCCCGCGCAGGTTGACGAGCCCCAGGAACTTGGCGCGAAGGTTTGCGTCGGAAGCAAGACTCACGTTCGCGTTCCTGTCTACCAGCCCGGCGACAAGCCATGGGTGTTGCCTGGTCAGGGAATCCGCTCGTCGTGGGCCGAACTGTGCGCCCTGGGCCGCGTGCTTCCGATCATGCCGAGTCCCGGCGAATCAACCACCCCGCCCGCACCGGAAGAACCGAGTGGGTTCGGGTACGTGGGGTACGTCGACAACGGTGACGGTGAATTGTACGACGTGTACCGCACCGACGACCGCAACGACCCCTTCACTTGGACGAGCCGCAAGGACGGATGCACGGGGATCAGCACGTGGAAGAACATCCCGTATCTTGAGACCTTTACGGCGGTGACCCCATGACCCGCCCGATCCTGACGTGGTCCCTGGTCGGCGTGTCCGTTGCCATCGCCACGGCCATGAGCGCCGGGTTCCTCCTCACGCTCGCCGTGTGCGACGCCAAGGGGGAAGGACGATGACGCACACGGTTCACAACGACATCGAGCAGGGGTCCGATGAGTGGTTCGAGTTGCGGCGTGGCATCGTCACGGCTTCCGTCATGGGCAAACTCGTCACGCCAACACTCAAGGTTGCGGCCAACGAAACGTCGCGCACGCTTGCCAGGTTGCTTGCATCCGAACGCATCACGGGCCGCATCCAGCCAACGTTCACCAGTGAAGCCATAATGCGCGGCCACATGGACGAACCGTTGGCGCGCGACCTGTACACGCTCACCCATGCGCAGGCCACTGAGGTCGGCTTCATGGAACGCAGCGTGGGCTCCGCACGTCTCGGGTTTTCTCCCGATGGCGTCGTGGGTGACGACGGCCTCATTGAGGCAAAGTCCGCCGAACCGAAGATCCACCTCGATCGCATCCTTGGCGCACCGATCGACCACACGCACATGGCCCAAATGCAGGGTGGCATGTTTGTTGCCGAACGCGAGTGGTGCGACTACCTCTCCTACTGTGGGGGAATGCCCATGTGGGTGCAGCGCGTCGAAGCATCCGCCGAATGGTTCAACGTCATCGCCGCGGCCGTCGTCTCACTCGAGGCCGACATTCTCAGCATGATCGACACCTACATGGCGGCCGTCGAGGGGCTTCCCGTCACCGAATACATCAACTACAACGCAGGAATCGAGTTCTAACATGAAGATCGTCAGTCTCACCGCAGAAAACGTGAAGCGTCTCAAGGCCGTCCACATTGAGCCGGACGGCACGCTCCAAGTCATCGCGGGTCGGAACGCTCAGGGCAAGACGTCCGTCATGGATGCCATCTGGCTCGCACTCGGCGGCGGGGCGGCAATGCGCGAAACCGCAAAGCCGATCCGCGACGGCGAAGAGTCGGCATCGGTGACGCTTGACCTGGGAGACCTCGTAGTCACCCGCACGTGGACGGGCGACAAGACGACGCTCACCGTCAAGAGCGCGGACGGGGCCAAGTACACGTCGCCCCAGGCCATGCTCGACGCACTCGTGGGCCGCCTGTCGTTTGACCCGCTCGCGTTCACTCGCCTCTCAGGACGTGAACAGGTGGCGGCGTTGCTTGACCTCGTGGACCTCGACGTCGACCTCGACGCAATGGCCGCCGAGCGTCAAAAGCTCTACGACGCGCGCACCGAACTGGGGCGCCAGGGTAAGGCGCTGGGGGACGTGCCCAAGGTCGACAAGTCTCTTGCCGAGACAGAACGGTCGGCCACCGCGATCATCGAACAGATCCGCAACGCTCAAGCCGCCGAGAGCGCGCGATCTACTGCTGAGAGCAACGTCAACATCGCATCGCAGAAGGTGACTGCAATCAAGGCGCAACTCGTGGACCTTGAGGCCGAACTGGCAAACTGGTCTGGCACATTCGAAGACCGGTCCAAGACCCTCGCGGCGTTGCCGATCGCGCCAGACACGACGGCTCTCGAATCCGACCTGGCAAACGTCGAGCAGACCAACGCCGCGATCCGCGCGAACAACGAAGCCCGCACCAAGGGCGCCACGCACGCCAAGTTGACCGCCGACTACAACGACCACACGGCCAAGATCGACGCCCTCGACACCAAGCGCGACAAGGCGCTGGCGGCGGCCAAGTTCCCCGTCGATGGCCTCGGGTTCACTGACGATGGTGTCACCTTCCAGGGCGTCCCGTTCTCGCAGGCGTCCAGCGCCGAACAGATCAAGGTGTCGCTCGCCATGGCAATGGCACTCAATCCCAAGTTGCGCGTCATCCGCATCCTCGACGGCTCCCTGCTCGATGCAGAATCCATGGAAGCAATCGGCGCAATGGCGGCAGCGAACGACTTCCAGGTATGGGTCGAGCGCGTCGCAGATGGCTCCGGCGTCGGTGTGGTCATCGAAGATGGGTCCGTGGCCTGATGGACATCACCGAAGCGCTCGCACCAGCAAGCGACCAACTGGACGCGGTCGAACTGGTCAACCCACGCACCTTTACCATCGCCCCCGGATCAAAACTTGGCAAGCGCGACGGCAAGACAGTCGCCGAAATCCGCTTCGTCGACTTCGACCGTGTCTGGCGCCCAAGCAAGGGAATGCTCGACGTGCTCGCCGCCTGCTGGGGCACCAAAGCCGAGGCGTGGGTTGGACACCAGGTCACCGTGTACAACGACCCCGACGTCATGTACGGCAAGGACAAGGTCGGAGGGGTTCGCATCAGCCACCTGTCGCACATCGACAAGGCGCGCATCGTGACCATCCGAGGCGCTGGTGCTGGCCGCAAGAAGCCGTGGCCCGTGCAACCTATCGCCGAAACCGCCGCCACGAAACCGCCCACGTCCGCGCAGATCGCATCATGCGCAACCCCCGACGAACTCATGGCGCTATGGGACGCATCGACCAAGGACGACGACACGCGCGCCCTCATCAAAGCACGCAAGGCCGAGCTCGACACCACCCCCACCGCCCAGGGCACGCTCGACGAGGAACAGGGAGTGCTGGCATGAGCGGGCAGTATGCGCAGTGGACCACCGTCGATTCGGGCAAGTCGCGGATCGAGATTGAGAAGACCCTTGTCCGCTACGGTGCGGCGGCGTTCGCATACGGATGGCAGGACGGTGCCGCGATGATCGGGTTCTCTCTGCACGAGAGGCAGATCAAGTTCATCCTCCCCATGCCCGATCGGAACTCGCGGGACTTCACGCGCACGCCCACGGGGTTGCAGAGGACCGCGCGCGCCGCGGCCGAGGCATACGAACAGGCCGTGAGGCAACGTTGGCGCGCGCTCAACCTCGTTGTGAAGGCCAAACTTGAGGCCGTCGCATCGGGCATCGTGACGTTCGAGGAGGAGTTCTACGCACATATGGTGCTCCCCGGTGGGCAGACGGTGTACCAGGCCACGATCAACGCAGTGGAGCGCGCGAAAGAGACCGGCGACCTCCGCCCCCTACTCCAAATCGAATCATGACCGATCACGAACCCACGGCTGAGGACATGGCTGTCGAGCTTTACAACGTGACCGATGATGGCGTAGATACTCCCCACAGGTCGATGATGGAAATCTTCGCCGCGTACCAGATCGACCTTCGCATCTGCCCGTCGTGTGACCGTGCAGGCGGACAACACGCCGGGGCTTGCGACGTCGACCCCGGATGGGTGAACAGGACATGACTCAGCGAGGCGCACACTTCCAGAAGAAACCCATCACCAGGGTTCACAACTCGATCTTCGACGGCCACTACCGGCGCATCACACCCGCCGAAGTCGAAGCCGCCACAAGGCTCATCAACAGGTTGGGCGGCAAGGATGCACCAGCTATCCTCACCATGCTCGGAATCGGCAAATGAGCGCCCCACCGTATGCGCGCATCCATAGGTTCATTGCCGAGACCAAAGCCGGGACAAAAAACTGGCCTATCGAGCCGTGGACAACACCAGAGGCCATCGTCAGAGACCTCATCAACGTGTTCGATCCGCACGACCCAGACAGCGCCGGATCAATCTTCATCGAATGCACTGAACGGCAAATGATCGCCCGCCGACTCTCCATGAACAACGCCGTCCGCCGACACTGGGGTCTCGCACTCCGCGCCCGAGCAACCCGCCTCGACCCATACGCCATCGGGGGACCAAGCCGCATCTCACCATGGGAAATCACCATCGTCGTCAGGGAGACATCATGACCCACCGTAAACTCTGGCGCGGCATCAACGCCACCACCCTGCGACTCTGGCAACACGACACCCACCGCCCATACATCGCCGTGTGCCTCGGCGAAGGATTCAACGACCCACCACTCAGGCTCGAGCGCCAATTCAAGTGGCTACACCTCAGCGTCATCGGGGCGCTCATGTTCCTGCTCGGAGTGATCGTTTACCAAGTCGGATGGGGAATGCGATGAACAAGACACAAATGTCCACAACTACCCACGGCGACCCCAAATGCGATACGATGTCCTTATGAGCAAACCACCAGTACTCATCACCCGCCGCGAAGTGGCAGAGTTCTTCGGGGTCGATCCAAAGACCATCACCAGATGGGCGGATGACGGAAAACTTACCGTCCACCGCACGCTCGGAGGACAAAGGCGCTACAACCGCGCCGAAGTCGAAAGGCTCGCAGGACCAGAGTCGCGCGAGGACGCCTGATGGCCGTCTCAAAGCGCACCCGATTTGAAGTGCTCAGGCGCGACGCCCACACCTGCCGCTACTGCGGCGGAAAAGCCCCAGACGTCGCGCTTCACGTTGACCACGTGCTACCCGTCGCGCTCGGCGGATCTGATAAGCCAGAGAACCTCGTCACCGCGTGTGCTGACTGCAACTCAGGCAAGGGAAGCACTTCCCCCGATGAGAAATCCGTGGCCCAGGTCTCTGACGATGCCATGCGTTGGGCACTCGCCATGAAGGAGGCCTCGAGGCGGGAAGATGAGAGGACTGACGCCGAGGAGTCGTACATCGACGGGTTCTACGTGTCCTGGACTTCATTCACGATAGCGGGAACCGATCGCACGCTTCCGCTCAGTTCAAACTGGGAGGCAATCGTTCTCGGTTATGTGCGCTCAGGGTTGTCGGCCCCAGGACTTCTCAGCGCTGTCGAGGCGGCCATGGGGAGAAAAGGTATCGAACCCGGGTCTCGATTCCAGTACTTCTGTGGAATAGTCAGGAACAAACTACAGGCGCTCAACGAGGTCGCCGCTCAACTCATAGAGTCCGGCGAAGTCTGATGGCCCGTTCCTATGGGCGAATCGCCACCACAATTTGGTCCGACCCGGACTTCCTGGCGCTCGACGCAGAAGCGCAGCGACTCTACCTGTTCCTGCTATCACAGCCCGACCTATCCCATGCCGGACTGCTCCCATTGCGAGAACGCCGATGGGCAAAGAAGGTCGGCCGCGGCACCTCGCAGACCATCATGGCCGCACTCGAATCCCTAGCGGTAGCGCGCTTCATCATTGCCGATGAGGACACCGAAGAGGTGCTGATCCGCACAATGGTACGCAACGACGGAGTGTGGCGGCAACCGAAAGTGATGATCCGAATGCGTGAAGATGCGCGCCTAATCGAGTCCCCAGCGCTCCGTTCCGCGTTCGCCAAAGAGCTTGAACGCCTGCCATTGGACGAACTCAACGACAAGCCAGGTGGCGCCAATTCCGACCAGCCATCTACCAGGAAGGTCGTTCAGGAAATCGTTGACAGTCTGCGCGCTGACTTCAACGCGGATACCCGTCCCGATACCCCACCGACAGGGTATCCGATACCCTCCACGTACGCGCACGCGCACTCCCCCAGCCCCCTACCCCCTACCCC
>Ga0209540_10000661_pt1 | contig 29866 bp, 25 predicted proteins | sample BarGraIncu01121A_FD_184501 | JGI IMG/M metagenome (GOLD analysis project Ga0209540, IMG submission 184501) | Arctic peat soil microbial communities from Barrow, Alaska - Barrow Graham LP Incubations 011-21A (SPAdes) (version 2) | ecosystem: Environmental > Terrestrial > Soil > Wetlands > Peat... | reverse complement strand
AGTATTTTGAATTTATTAGTGTAGCTATTTAATAATTGAATGCTTTTTTGAAAATTCCTGCATCGTGTAGGCTTGTTTGCTACGCCTATTTTTATCACTAACTGCTCTTTTAACATAAAATTTATAGTTTTATATGGCTCCATACAAAATCTAGTTTTACACATTAGTTTCCGTGACTACTCAATATGTTTTGTTCATTTATACTTATATTTTAATTGATATTGATTATCGTTCTTATTTATATTATAATGGTTTTAATTCAATTTTTTTTAACAATATTACTATGTTTTTATAAAATATTAAGGAGATGCTATGGAAAATTTACTTAATCACACTGAACTGGCCTTAAATATCGAAAATAACACCTTAGAAAATGCACTTATCCTATATACTAAAAAGATAAAGCTACTTCGGTCTTTGTCCACTAACCCAAATGAATTTAAAAAACTACTCTATTCAATCAACATTTTTATATACACCTATTTTTGTATCAACAGTTCACTAACCTTGGAGGATTTATGCCTCGCGAAGCTTAAGCTCATAGAAATTTGTCATTCAAAAGAGGACTTAATTTCTTTAGGGGAAGAAATTATTAAAAGCTACATGAAGGTTATACATAATGGCAAAACAATATCAGAAAATAAAATTATAAAACATGCCTTGACTTACATTCACTCAAATATTGAAAATAAAATAACCTCAAAAAAAGTTGCAACTCATATTCATATAAGTAGCAACTATCTATGTTATCTTTTTAAAGAAAGTACTGGTTTTAAATTTTGTGAGTATATAACCATATGTAGAATAAATACAGCAAAAAATTTCTTAGATAATTCCTCCAATACTTTAGAAATAATTTCTTATAACTCTGGTTTTAATAGTCAAAGTCACTTTTCTACCACCTTCAAGAGATATGTTGGTGTTTCTCCTAAAGCATATAGAAAGGGGAGTCGGTAATAAGCGAACTAGATACAAACCAAAAGGTTTTAGTTGTATTATATCTAAGACTAACGCTTTTTTTTAGATGAATGCTAATACTGCTTATCATAGAGAAGCCCTGTATATATTAATTACGTCTTGCATAGCAAGTGGTTTGAAATTTCCGAGTTTCCCTCCTGTTGTAGCTTGTTTTGCCATTATTTCTAATTTTTCTTCGCCAATACCAATTGCTCTTAATGTAGAAGGTATTCCTAACTTCGCAAAGCATTCTCTTGTTTTTTTAATTGCAGTACTGGCTATCTTATATTTATCTGCGATTTGTTCAATTCCCCAAACGTTAACTCCGTATTCAACAAATTTATTAACAGTATTATCATTTAGAGCGTAGTCCATCCAATGTGGTGTTAAAATTGCAAGTCCTACACCGTGCGTAATATCATAAAATGCACTTAACTCATGTTCCATTGCATGAACACTCCACTCGACTTCTTTGCCATAACTTAGAAGACCGTTTATAGCAAGACTTGAGGTCCACATTAAATTGGATCTAGCTTCGTAATTTTCAGGTTCCGCAATGGCTGTTTCACCATAATGTATACAAGTTTTGAGCAGTGCTTCTGCCATTCTGTTTTGAATATAAGCCTCATTGGTATTACTAAAATATACCTCAAAGATATGGCTCATAATATCTGCAATGCCAGCTGCTGTTTGATTTTTAGGCACAGAAAATGTATACGTTGGATCAAGTATTGAAAATTTAGGTGCCATGCCTGGATTAAATACTGGTAATTTCTGATTTGTATCTAAATTTGAAATTACTGCGCCGGAATCCATCTCTGAACCGGTAGCCGCAATTGTTAAAATAGTTGCGATTGGAAGTACTTTGGTAATTTTTCTTGGCTTAAGTACAAGGTCCCATGCATCACCCGTATAGTAATAACCTGCACCTATAACCTTTGAGCAATCTATTACACTTCCACCACCCACAGCAAGTATAATTTCTACATTATTTTCCCTGCATATTTCGATTCCTTTTCTTACACTTGTTATTCTTGGGTTAGGTTCTACCCCTGACAATTCAAAAAAACTTATGTTATTTTCATTGAAAATCTCTATAATCCTATCAAGTAAGCCACTTTTTTTAATACTTCCGCCACCGTAAACAAGTAGAACCTTAGAACCATAAATCTTTATGTTACGAGCTAAAACAGATAGTTTATCTTTACCAAAAAATATTTTTGTGTCAATTGAATAATTAAAATTTAACATTACGTATCCCCTCCATTTAAACTCTTACTCTCATACTATATTGTATCATTTTATATTTATTATATACTAAAATTATGAAAAACATATATAATAATAATAACAATTTTCTAATACGTCTGTCTGCTCTATAATTTGACGAGCATATCCAAAAAGTTCAGCTCCATCAATGGATATACTAAGTTAGTGTAATGTCATATTTTATTACCACCTATTAATATATTCTTGCTGAGAAAAAACACAACCACAGTAATTTTGACGATATAAATTATACTCTTTTGATAAATCTACAGAACATTTATAGCCATTATTTTTCTTAAAATCACAATTAAGAAATTTAATATTATATTTCTTTTCCAATTCTAATCCAATCTCATTTATTTTCGCTACATTTTTCAAAGGACTTATTGTTAGTGTCGTTGTAAAATAGTCAAAGCCATTTGATTTAGCATATTGAGCAGCTTTATCTAATCTAAGCTTATAACAACAATAACAACGTTCACTGCCTTCGCCCATTTTTTCATAACCTTTAACCGCATCATAAAACAACTGGCTTTCATGTTCAGTTCCTACGACATTATAAAAAAATCCCATTTCTTTTATAAGTCTAATTTGTTCTTCTAATCTTTTTATGTATTCATTCTCAGGGTGAATATTAGGATTAAAGAAAAAAATTTCTATATCAAAATGCTGAGACAAAAGCTGAAGCACATAAGAACTACAAGGTGCACAACAACTATGTAATAATAGTTGTGGGCGTTTATTCTGGTTTGCTAATCTACTTATTTCATCTAACATTATTTTATTATAATTATTTTTCATCTTTTTCCCCTACATTTCTATAATTTTATAATCGTTTTAATTAATTCTTCACCATTACTATATCCAGGACATAACACTATTTGGCAGTTCATTTTAATGCCTGCAGTTGCTAATTTTTCAAGCCTTTTATAAATATTTCCAGTTCAACTTCTAGAACCCAAACCTCTCCATATTTCTTTTCTATTTAGACTTCTATGTAATCATCTGCCAATAAAAACCTATAATCTATTATGTCTTTAATTTCAGTTCCATTTATTCACCATCTCTTTAGGAGATAATTGGTAGTCTAATCCTCTACAAAACAAAAAATCCTTCTAACGAAAGCGTTAGAAGGACACAGTTAAAAGTATGCTTAATCATATAAAATCAACAAACAAATTTTCATTATAAAGACCTCTCTATCACTCGTAGAGTTTATGGCACAAAAATGTAGGCAGATATTCTGACTCAAGAATCATTATTTAAGTACGCCTTCCCCGTTTCCAAGTGGCATAATGTACTTAAATTCATCTATTACAGCTACGAGATAGTTCAGGATTTTAACCTGATTTCCTTTTAATTAATTTTAATTAAACCTATATTCTATTATTTAATTTTTATTTTATTCACATATGTATTTATTGTATTATTATTAATACAATAAATCAACTATTTTATTTTAAGAACCTCATTTATCACAAACTAGGCAACATTTGTTCACATACAGAATCATTAAAGGCACAAATCAATGTATAAATTTTCTACATGTTTAAAATATAAACATATAATTCCGGAAAAATATGTAGTTAAGGTTATTGACAAATGACTTTTATACTTATAAAATAAATGTAAATGCCAATTACTTGCAAAATCAAAATTCAACGAGTGATAAAAATGTTCAAAAAGTTAATAACTTTTGTTTTGCTTAGTGCTACAATACTAACATTTACAGCATGTGGCAACAAAAAAACAACAGAAAATACCAATGTGAAGAATCAAGGAAAGGAAAAGTTGTAGTTTCATTTAATGCAATGAGAGAACTTACTGCTGCGGTAGGAAAAAATAAAGTTGTATAGTAACTTAAAGTAGAAAAAATCCATACCATTGAAAGCAAAGATAATAATAAAGACTATATTCAGTGTATGAGAGAAAACTTAGATATGATATATAATAGTTTTAAATAGGATTTGTCGAGTTGGTCAATTTATTAAAAGTAAGCATATATATTAATTAATTTAATTTGTGCTAGTTTAAAGGGGGTGGATATAAAATATATTAGTAATATCAGCGCTCATGAAATTGCAACTGATACATAACAACATATCCTGTTTCTAGAATATAATTGTTAATTGGTTGTTAGATTTTAATATTTTTAAAAATGGAGGAATGTTTAAAATGGCAGATAAAACTTTAATTTGTAGTGACTGTGGTAAAGAATTTGTATTCACTGAAGGTGAGCAAGAATTTTACAAGGAAAAGGGATTCGAAAATGAGCCTAAAAGATGTCCCGAATGCAGAAGAGTAAGAAAACAACAAAATAACAGAGGATTTAGAGGATAATGAAATTAGCCCATGGGATAAAACCTATGGGCCTATTTTTTTGGAGGGCATAAATATGCGTCAATGTATAGATATCCCAAAAACTCCCTGTTCAGTCAGCACTTAACGCACAAAATCCTACTCTGCTCTTTTATAAACCGTTGTATACCATAGTTCTATTTTGTTTCAAGCTTTCCCTAACATCTATGATTCTTTGATTCGTAGAGCCACTTAAATATTGAGTAATATCTTTAAGATTCTCCACAAATTCGCCATCTCTTAACATATCTATATAATGCAAAAACTCTAATCTAACAGGATCTTTAATAAGCTCTTCAAAAATATACCCACTCCAACAAAATATAGTTTTTTCAGGAAGCATTCTTCTTATTGTTTTTACTAAATCCAGTAATGCCCCATCCCCTAGATTATCCATTGGTTCTCCCCCAAGTATGGATAATCCTTTTACATATGGCTTTTTTAGGCTTTCTATAATAGAGTCTTTTGTATCTTTAGTAAAAACCATGCCATAATCAAATTGCCTTGCCTCTGGGCTCCAGCATCCTTTGCATGGAGGGTTCTTCGAACATCCACTAACAAACAAAGATGTTCTAAACCCTATACCATTTACAGTATCATCAAAAAAAACACTCGCATAATTCATTTTAATTGCATCCTTTATTATTTTTTCTGTTTTTAATCTCCTTCATTTTCCCATTAACTACAGGTCTTTCAAATATACTCCCAAGGTATCCACAAAGCTTTCTAATTATACTTAATGACATTTTATCGTCATTTTTACATACAGGACATTCAAACTCTATATCACTATTTTGTTTTGTAAAAATTTCTCCTGTATATCCACATTTTAAACATTTATCGCTTATTGAGGATATCCCTAAAAAATGAGTTTTATCATATGAGTATCTTATAATATCCTCAAGTGCTACTAAATTTTTAGTCATATCTCCAAGTTCTACAAAAGATATCGCTCCACCAGAGGATAATGATGATGAAACAGATTCTAAATCTAATTTATCAAAAGGTGATATTAAATCGTTTGATGGATAATGGAATGAGTTTTCATAATATCCATTGTCATTTACGCCAGGTATAACTCCAAAATCTAATACATCCTGCTTGCAAAATTTAGTTGCCAGGGTTTCTGCTGGCGATCCATATAAACTAAATCCTATTTTTGTTTTTCTCTTTTGGTCATCACAATAATCTCTGAGATATTTCATGATTTTAGTTGCTCTTTTAGATGTAACGTCTGTTCTATCATCTAATCCCTTGCCATATAACGCAGTTAAACAATTATGCAATCCAACATACCCAATGGAGGCTGATGCATACCCATTATTAAGTAGTGGCTCTATTGTATCCTCTGCCTTTAATTTAGAAATTGCTCCACTCATATATAATATTGGAGCTTGTTTTGCTTTAACATTTTTTAATATATCATACCTTATCATTAGTAATTCCTTGCAATCGTCTAGTGCTTCATCTAAAGATTTAAAAAATACATCTTCATTACCTTTCGCCTCAATTGCTAGACGTGCGAGATTTATTGATATTACACCAAAATTAAATCTTCCCGCAGTCTTATAATTGCCTTCCTCATCTTGGTAACTTCCGAGGAAGGATCTACACCCCATACATTCCTTATAATCACCAGTAACTTCAATTGCCTTATCAGTATTAATATAATCCGGATATTGACGGTGTGCACTACATACAACCGCTAATTTGAACAAGTCATAGTATTTATCTCCCGGATTAAGATTGTTTCCTTTTGTATTTTGATATACTAGTTTAGGGAATACAGGAGTAACGCCGCCAGTTAATCCTTTAATTCTTTGATTTAGTATAGCCTCTGTTATCATCTTTTGTATTTTCTGATCCTCATCACTAGCATTCAAGTCCACATTATTTATTCCCAGTGTTAAGAATGGAGTTTCAGCGCGACTAGTCATTAATGTTTGAACTTCATATTCAAGCGATTGCATACTATCTTCTATTTCTTTACCCAATCTATCAAATGCATATGCTTCAACCTTAATTTCATCTTCGATCCATTTCCTGCCTACTGCTCTATGTTTATTTAAACTTTTTACAGCATAAGGAGTAAGACCCGTTATTAAAGTTGGGAATGTAGTTCCCCCATATGTATTACTAGATATATGGCTTGCTACTTGAGACAATACATTAACTGCAGTCTCAATGGAATTCGGTGTTCTTATAAGAGTTGTACCTAGGTCAAATCCATTTTCAAACATGCTAGTCCAGTCAACAAGGCAACAATTAAAAAGAGGCAGCCCAAAATAAGTTTCATCATGTATATATATACTTTTTTTATGCTTCTTTAAATATTTTTTAGGTATTTTATGTCTTTGACTATAATTGCTACCTACAACATTTGAAATTAAAGCCCTTATAGTTTGAATTTTGCTACCATCAAGATTTCCATTTGAATTAGTCTGCTCTGAAACTGCATTAATTATATTATCTATTTCTTTATCTAAGTCTCCTTTTTTATCTCTTTCAAAAGTTCTCTCTTCTCTATAGTTTGTATAAGCTAAAGCTACAGTTTTGTCTAATAATTTTATTTCATCAACAATGATATCCTGTATTTCTTCTATTGGAATTAAAGTTTCTCCCCTTTGTTTAAGAATTTCAAGTACTCCCTTTAAAACTTTATCATTAAATTCCTTATCTTCTCTTCCATATACTTCTATAAAAGCTTTCCCTGCTGCAATTGATATTCTTTCTGGTATAAATTCCTTTTTTCTTGAATCTCTTTTTATTACTTGCATGTACTACCTCCGTATATTAACTTTACTTTTTTAAATACATTCTAATTGCTTTAGCTGCATTAACCATATTTATGAGACTTTGCTTTGTCTCTTTCATTCCTCTCGTTTTTAAACCACAATCAGGATTTATCCATAGTTTGTTGACATCTAATTTATTCATAATAGTGTTTATTAATTGTTCTAATTCTATTTGTGATGGTATTCTTGGGGAATGAATATCATATACTCCTGGTCCTATTTCTGTTTTAAAATTATTTTTTTTCAAGATGTCTAATAATGAAAAATCAGAACGAGCCGCCTCAATAGAAATTACATCTGTATCCATATCCTCAATCTCTTTAATAATATCTGAAAATTCACTATAGCACATATGTGTATGAATTTGTGTTTCAAGCTTCACTTTTGAAGTAGTTAAACGAAAAGCAGGAATTGCCCAATTTAAATAATCTTTTTGCCAGTCTTGTTTTCTAAGTGGCAATTTTTCTCTTAAAGCAGCCTCGTCAATTTGTATTATTTTAATTCCAATTTTCTCTAAATCTAATACTTCTTCACTAATAGCTAATCCAATTTGATAGGCTATTTCTCTTAACTGCAAATCCTCTCTTGGAAAAGACCAATTTAAAATAGTAATAGGCCCTGTTAACATTCCTTTGACTATTTTAGTTGTTTGTTCTTGAGCGTATTTAATCCATTTAACAGTCATTGGTTCTCTACGTTTTACATCTCCATAGATTACTGGTGGTTTTACGCCTCTTGTACCATAAGACTGAACCCAACCATTTTGTGTGAATAAAAATCCCTCTAATTGTTGTCCAAAATACTCAACCATATCATTTCTTTCATATTCACCATGAACAAGTACGTCCAGTCCTATTTTTTCTTGAAACCTAATAATTTCTGTAATTTTTTCTCTAATTTTATTATCATATTCATCTTGGGCAATTTCGCCTTTCCGTAATTGTTGTCTAAATTTTCTTATTTCCGATGTCTGAGGAAAAGAACCTATTGTGGTTGTTGGCAAAATAGGTAATTTTAGTATTTGTCTTTGAGTCCTATTACGTTCTTCAAATTTATCTTGACGAATAAAATCTTTTTCTTTTAGATTTTCTACATTTAAACGTATTTCAGTATTATAGCACAAAAAATTGATGCTTTTTCGTTTCAAAACCTCTTGATTTATTGTATAAATATCAGTTTCTCTATATTTAGGATCTATGTCTAATCTTTTTAAATCCATTAATTCATCTAATTTTTCTTCTGCAAAAGCTAAACTTTCTTTATATTCTTCATTCATATTTACCTCTATGCGAAGAGTATGAGGAACATGAAGAAGTGAACATGATGTGCTTATACATATATTATCTGGTTTAATGAGCGTTTCCAAGGTTTTAATTATCTCAATACTTTTTTTATAATCATTTTTCCATATATTTTTTCCGTTTACAATTCCAGCTACCAGGAGTTTATTTTTAGGAAAAATATGTTTTTCAATAAGATTTAGATTTTTTGTTCCTTCCACAAAATCTAATCCTATTCCATCAAAATCAAGTTCTATAAGTGTTCTATAAATATCCCTTACATCGCCAAAATATGTTTGTAATAGTATTTTTGTATTGATTTTTTTATCTAATAACTTCTTGTACGCTTTTTCAAATTGAATTATATCATCTTCTGTTAAATCTGTTACTAATATGGGTTCATCAATTTGAAGCCACTCAACACCATCACTTTCGAATTTATTTAAAAGGTCTATATATACATCTACCAATTGTGATAAGCATTGCTCAAACGTCTTTTTAGTTCTTAGTTTTTAATTTTGATAATTTTAAAAATGTAAACATTCCTATTATTACAGGCTTTGTAACTACCCCTAATTCCCCTGCCTCTTTATATAAATCATTCGGCTTTGTATTATTTTAAAAAAATTCCATATCATCATCTATTTCTGGGACCATATAATTCTACAGTGGTATATGAAACTTTCGTCTAAAGTACAGTAGTGGGTGCTGTTCAAGATTCTAACTTGATTCCCTATTATCTTTCTTTAATAAAAGAAAGCACCTTATATTTGTAACTAGGGGCAGCGTAAATTCTACCTCCACCCCAATTATATAAATATATGAAAAAGCATTATTCAGTTTTATTCTTTTGATTTTCCTTTTTAGTCCTCTCTACGAATCTTCCTAGGAAAAAGAAAATAACACCAACTCCAATACCTGTCTGTAGGCAAAAGAGTAAACTCTCAATTTCACCTGGTAACTCTCCACCGATCAAAGTTTCCATAATAGGTGTAGCCCAAGGCTTATACTCGGTGCCTGTAATCTGTGAAACAACTTTGCTCCCTGCATCATCAGAGCCACCGAATTCAGCACCCTTTAATGTGAATAATGGTATAAGGGCAATCAATGCAGCAATAATTAATAAAATGATAACTTTTTTTTTCGTCTTTGCCATTAATTTTCGCCTCCATTTAGGAACCCAAGATCTGTTAATTCTGATTTTGCATATGTTTCAAGACCCATAATGATGACAACGGTCAGAATACCTTCGATAATTGCAAGTGGTAGCTGAGTTGGTGCAAATACTGCAAGGAACTTGCCCGCAGATGCCGCGATACCGCCACTTGCAGAGGGATATGCAAGTGCAAGCTCAAAACTTGTTACACAATAGGTGAATAAGTCACCGATTGATGCTGCCAGAAAAATACCTACATATTTATTTACTTTTAGCTTCTGGCATAATTTGTAGATTGCATAAGTAATAAGCGGTCCTGCAATAGCCATAGAAAACGTATTAGCACCAAGAGTTGTAAGTCCCCCATGAGCAAGCAAAATTGACTGAAAAAGTAGTACAATGATTCCCAATATGCTAACTGACATAGGACCGAATAGGATTGCACCAAGTCCAGTACCTGTCATATGTGAGCAACTTCCTGTCACCGAGGGAATTTTTAAAGATGAAAGCACGAAAATAAATGCGCCTGCCATTGCAAGAATAGTGATGGATTTACGATTGTTTGACAATGTTTTCTTAATTGAAAAATAACCTGCTGCTAAGAATGGAACGCATATAACAGCCCATACAATACAGAATTTTAGTGGAAGGTATCCTTCCATGATGTGCATTGCGTTTGCTACGGTCGTTCTACCGAAAATCAATGCAAAAGCTATCGCAATAAAGATAATTTTTCTTTCCTTTTGATTCATTTTTTTCCTCCTTTATTCTTTTTAATTTATATTATTCTAAGCTAAATAGCCTAGAAAACTACCTACTTTTCAAGCATTTTCTTGAATTCTTGCGTACTTTTCGGATAAGCTTTTGTATCATCCAGCAGATGTTTTTCTACAAGCAATTCATAGACCTCGAGCATTGTTGGCTGTTTTAAATTCGCCCGTTTTAAAACTTCTTTGTTCTTAAAAATTTCCAGTGGTGTTCCATCTGCTATAATTTTCCCCTGGCAAAATACAAGAACCCGCTTAGCCCATCTATATGCGAAATCTACGTCATGGGTAGAAATCAACATTGTTTTACCCTCCAATGCTAGCTTGTCCAAAACTTCTTCTAACATCTGTGCGTTTATTGGATCCAGTGAAGCAGTCGGTTCATCAAAAATAATAATTGGAGGTTTCATAGCAATAATGCCTGCAATGGTTACGCGCTTCTTTTCACCGCCACTCAAATAATGCGGTGGTCGATCCTTGAAATCTGAGATGTTCATATATTCCAATGCTTCTTCAACCCTCTTTAGTACTTCCTCCTTGGGAAGTTTTAAGTTCATCGGCCCGAATGCAACTTCTGCCCTAACTGTAGATGCAATTATTTGATTGTCCGCATCCTGAAATACGATTCCAATATTTTTTCGAAGCCCTTTTAAATTTTTCTTATTGACTACAGTACCTCGGTAAATGATTTTCCCCTGCTTTGGTGTAAATACACCGTTTATATTCAAGAAAAATGTGGATTTTCCAGATCCATTGGATCCAATGACAGCTATTTTCTCACCCTCGTTAATATCCACGCTTACGCCGTCCAAAGCTGACTTTCCATTTCCGTATACGTAGTATAAATCTTCTATCTTTAAAATTAACTTCCCCATAATAACCCCTCTCTATCTTGTAAATCCCCAGAGCATAATCAAAAAGATTACGAATGCTGCTGCTGAAATAATCTGTATTGTCTCTACTTTTTTATCTTCCTCCAAAAATATAAGATCTCCATCATAACATCTGGCCTCCATAGCATCATAATAAGTATTTGCCTTTTTGAGTGAAATAACCAGCATATTGCTTGCAATGCTTCCAAATGTATAACAGGAAGTTTTAAAATCACAATAGCCCAGGCGAGATTCTGCGGAATTTTTCATTTTAGTATAGACATCCATTAAAATGAAAATATAACGGTAAATGAGGTTCATCAGCTCTACAATAAGCTTTGGTACATGTGCCTTCCGAAGCACATAGATAATCTCCGCGGATGGAGTCGACAATGTCATCATCTGTAGTGCACTGATAGCTGCAAAAACCTTCAAAATCAAAAATGCCACTTCCTTAAGCTTTGCCTGAGAAGTAAACACATAGCAGATACCAAGTTGCAGGTTATACTGACCCCTTGGTTGTTTTGAAAAATCAATGGCAATTGTAAACGTACCAAGGAGGATAAAGATGATTGGAATTGCAAGTATTGACAAGTATTCCTGTACCGAAAGTTCTCCTTTTATAATAGTCAGATAGGCCATTGCAATAATTACCACAACAGATACATATGGATTTTCCAATGCAATACAAAGAATTACTATCAAAACAGAAAAAGATACTTTAAAAGTAGCATTCCAATGCCTAATGTGGGAATTATAAGCATAGAAATCAATTGAAAACCCTTCACTATGTTTATGTCTAATGCCCTTAATTTTTCCCATGTTACACCTCCTTTAAATAACATCATTAAATTTGTAGTATAATCCTCTACAAAACAAAAAGCCTTCTAACTAAAGCGTTAGAAGGGCACATTTAAAAATATGCTTAATTATATAAAATCAGCAAACAAATTTTCATTATATAGACCTCTCTATCACTCGTAGAGTTTATGGCACAAAAATGTAGGCAGGTCTTCTGACTCAAGAATCATTATTTAAGTACGCCTTCCCCGTTTCCAAGTGACATAATGTACTTAAATTCATCTATTACAGCTACGAGATAGTTCAGGATTTTAACCTGATTCCCTTTTAATTAATTAATTTTAATTAAACCTATATTTTATTATTTAATTTTTATTTTCTTCACATATGTATTTATTGCATAATAATAACATTATTATGGCAAAGAATCAACTACATTTATTTTTGATTTATTAGTTCTTTCATAAAGTATAAATTATTTTCAACATATTCAACCACAACAGGGTCAAACATCAGGCTCTTGTTAATTACTATTTCATTTATGCAGGTTTCAAAGCTCATAGCTTGTCTATATGGTCTAGTTGAAGTCATTGCATCTATAGAATCACATACCGCAATTATTCTAGAGCCCAAAGGTATGTCTGTCCCAGATAATCCCTTGGGATAACCTTTCCCATCCCATCTCTCATGATGATAAAGGACTACTTTACTTATATGAGTTAGTTTTTTTGACTTACTTAAAATATCATAGCCTATTTTAGGATGCATTTTTATATATTCCCATTCATGTGCAAGAAGTTTTCCGTTTTTATTTAGAACTTTGTCAGGTACTCCTATTTTTCCTATATCGTGAAGATGAGCTGCTATATGAATATTTTCCAGCTCTTTTCTTTTTAATCCAAGTTTTTTAGAGATCTCATAAGCCATAAAAGCAACTCGTTCTGAATGACCTCTAGTATAATAATCTTTGGCTTCAAGAGCCGTTACTAGACTTTCACTTATATCATGATAAATTTCCTTTTCTCTAAAACTAAATAACATCTTTAAGCTCCCTCGCGCACCCTTGTACTTTATAGTTTTGTTTTTAGACAATGAAAGTAATCAATTGATAATCATTTTCATATTACTACATTAAGTTATATTTGTAAATACATTATCTATAACATCGCTACAGCTAAGGATAACCTCCTTCGGTTCTATGCAGTAAGACACTATCCTATCTAAAAGATTATGTAATCTAATTTGTAAGCATACTAAACACAAGATTTATAACCTCATCTGTCATAATTCCATAATCCATAGACTCGTGTTTATGATACACCCTTTCATGGCAAAGGTTTTCAATCAGTCCAATAGAAATATGAACTTTCTCTCTAGGGTTTGTTGGCGAAATGCCCTTTTGTTTCATCATCTCAATAAGGGTGTTTGTAGTATCAATTTCAAACTGGTAAAACAACTTAGCTACATCTTTATCAGAATGAGCCATAGCCACCATTTCCTCGTGAGCTGACTTTGAAATATAGTGTGAGCGTATAAAAATATCAATAAACTGCTTTAATAGGTCTTTCAAATCAATAGGTTCTTTAATTGTGCTTATTTTTTCAAACATTGGTGCTGTTACACGGTTTGCATAATCTTCAATAGCAGCAATAAAAATATCCTTTTTGTCGTTAAAGTAGTTATATATAATACCTGTTGATACTCCAGCAGCTTTAGCAATTTCTACTGAGTTCGTATTGTGATAGCCTTTTTCGCACATTAGTTTAAAGCCAGCTTCAATTATCTTTTTTTTCTTTTCAATAGATCGTTTTTGTTTAGGTTCTCTAATTATTTTGTTACCCATAGTGTCACCCCTTAGACTAAGATTTTGATTTAATTATAACTACTTCAAGTTAGGTAGTCAATAAAACCTGAAATATATTTCAGTTTAATATTGACAATAAAGGAACAACTTAGTATAATAAACCTGAAATATATTTCAGATTACAGGGGGTAGGTATGAAAAATATAATTGAATTCAAAAATGTTACAAAAGCTTATAATTTAGGGGAAAAGAAGCTATTAGCCGCAGATAATATAAATTTTACTATTAACGATAGTGAATTTGTTGTTATACTGGGCCCAAGTGGAGCAGGCAAATCCACAGTTCTTAATCTGCTTGGTGGTATGGACTTTGCCACAAGCGGAGAAATCATTATTAATGGTAAAAATATAACAAATTACAAGGATGATGCATTGACCCAGTATCGAGCAGAAAATGTAGGCTTCGTATTTCAGTTCTACAACCTCATTCCAACCTTAACTGCTCTTGAGAATGTGGCACTTACAAAGGATGTGGTTAAGGGTGCATTGGATGCTACCCAAGTGCTGACATCAGTTGGCCTAGGTGAGCACTTAAATAAATTTCCAGCGCAACTATCAGGTGGGGAGCAACAAAGGGTATCCATAGCAAGAGCCATATGCAAAAATCCAACCATGCTTCTTTGCGATGAGCCAACAGGTGCATTAGATAGTGAAACAGGTATTGTTATTCTTTCTTTACTACAGAAAATGAGCAGAGAGAAAAATAAATCAGTTATTATTGTTACGCATAATTCAGCACTTGCTCAGGCTGCAGATAAGGTTATCCGAATTAAGAACGGCAAAGTGATAGATATAACTATTAATGAGGCACCTGTGGATGTATCGGAGGTGAATTGGTAATGCTTTTTCTCAAAATGCTTCGAGATATGAAACTAAACAAAACTCAGTTTATTTCAATTTTCATAATGTCTATTTTGGGCGTTTTTATATATGCAGGTATAAACAGTGAATGGTATGGGTTACAAACCTCATCTAATAAATATTATAGTGATACTAATTTTGCTAATGTTTGGATTTACGGCAATGGGTTTACGCCAGCAAATGTTGATGCTGTTTCCAGCGTTGATGGTGTTACTTCCGTACAAAGAAGACTCACAATAGACAGTGTTGCTCTCTTCGAAAACAAACCAAAGATAACCCTGCATTTTACAAATGAAAATAAGATTTCAAAATGCATGCTTATTGATGGGCAGGAGTTTTCTCTTGATAAAGATGGTGTATGGCTTGACAACTCATTTGCCAAAGCTAAAGGACTTAAAAATGGAGATACTATATCCTTAACATACAATGGTATTACAATGAAAAAAAAAATACTAGGAACAGTTCTAAATCCTGAATATGTATATGCAACAGGTAATAATGACATTGTTCCAAACCATGCAAACTTTGGATTTGCTTATCTCTCCTACAAGTCTTTACCAAAAGAAATGCCAATATTCTACACAGACCTATTGGTTACTACCAATAGTGAGGATTATTCCAAATTAGAGAAAAAAATTGATACTGCTTTAGCAGGTAAATACAGTGTATTTTTAACAAGAAATAATTTTGGAAGTTATGCAATGTTTCAAGGTGAAATAGAGCAACATAAAGCTATAGGAGAGGTTTTCCCAATTGCATTTCTTGCCATAGCCCTACTTACAATAATTACGACTATGACCCGTTTAGTCAATAATCAACGTACACAAATCGGAACACTTAAGGCAATAGGTTTCAAGAAGAAACAAATATTATTTCACTATATTTCTTATGGTTTGTGGATTTCTATTGCTGGTGCTGTTATTGGATTAGTAGCAGGATCACTTACTCTGCCACATCTTTTCTACGATTCACTGAAAACAACATATACCATGCCAAATTGGGAACCGAAAGTTTCATCGGCCTCTTTTATTATGGCTCTAGTTTCTGTAACTACATGTACTTTGGCAACTTATCTTACTTGCCGGAAAGCTCTAAAAGATATCCCAGCCCAATTGCTTTTGCCCAAGGCACCAAGTATTATAAAACAAGGATTTTTTGAAAAAACGAAGCTATGGAAAAAGCTTGGATTTAATTTACAATGGAATCTGCGTGATATGTTTCGATGCAAAATTCGCTCCATTATGGCTATAATCGGTGTAATGGGATGCACATCACTCCTTGTATGTGCCTTCGGTATGCAAGATAGCGTAAAGGATGTTGTCACTTGGCAGTATTCGGATATTAACCGCTATGAAACAAAATTGACCCTTTCGGAAAAAGCAACTAAAAAAGAGATTTCATCAATTAAAAATAGCTATAATGGAGAAGCAATACTGGAGGGTGCTATTGAAATTAAAGCAAAGGATATAAAGAAAACTGCGCAGCTTCTTATAACTGAAAATGTAACACTTATTCACAATGAAGATGCCAACCGTAAGGATATTCAATTGCCACAAGACAAAGTATCAATAAGCTATAAAATGTCGAATGTTTTAGGAGTTAAAGTAGGCGATGAAATTTCCTTTCATATTTACGGTGATGAAAGGTGGGTTACATCAACAATCAGGGCCATTTATCGCACTCCCCTATCCCAAGGTATTACCTTGTCGAAAGAAAAGTTTGAAGATATGGGATACACCTTTACACCCACAGCTCTAATAACTACCAGAAAAATAAATTCTGCTATTGAGGGGGTAACTCGAAATTGGTCAAGATCAGATTTAACTAAAAGCTATGAAAACATGACTAAAGCCATGAACGTTATGGTATATATACTCATTTTAGGAGCAGCGATTTTGGGTATAGTAGTGCTTTATAATCTCGGCGTATTATCATTTACAGAAAGGCAACGAGAGCTTGCTACGCTAAAGGTCATAGGCTTTAAAACAAAGAAAATCCGCGGACTGCTTCTTACACAAACAATTTGGCTTACAACGCTTGGAATTATACTTGGTATCCCTTGCGGAAAATGGCTTATTAGCTATATGATTTCATTCATGGGTGATACCTTTGATATGATGACCATAATATCTGTTAAGTCCTTGGTATACAGCATTTTAGGAACAATTTTGATATCTATTCTTGTTAATCTTATGTTTTCAAAGAAAGTTAAAGATATTGATATGGTTAGTTCACTTAAAAGTATAGAATAAACCTAGTGTGAAAATAATTAATAGGGTAATGGATAGGTCACTTAGACCTATCCATTACTTTTCAAAACTATTTTATAAAACAAAAGCCTTCTAACTAAAGCGTTAGAAGGACACAATAAAAAATATGCTTACCCATGTAAAATCAGCAAACACATTTCCTGTTTACAAGTGACATAATATACTCAATATATCTATATTCTTTAAATTACAACACTGTCAAACCTTAAATTATCTATGGTATTCTCTAGCAGATCCGATTTATATTCTTTACATAACAGTGCTCTAATATATCCTCTATCATTGGTAGTTGATTCTATATAAAAACATCTTCCATAATAAAATCTAATAAGTGAAAACATTCTTGATGAGGTATGAAGATACAAATAGGTAATACCTAACTCTTCCATTAAGCTATCAACTGCATTCATTAATATTTTACCAATACCATTATTTTGATATGCCTCTGAAACCCCAAATCTACTTAAATAAGCAGTATTATCTGACCTTATTTCAATTCGCACACTACCAATAACTTCTTCATTAGATAAAGCTACAAAAACATTAGTATTTTCTATAGCCTTTAATATATCCTCATAAGTTTCCACAAGCGGTGTAACCAATTCTGTAATATCTGCATTTTTGGCATACATATCAAAAGATTTTTTTGCAAGTTCTCGTATTTCACAAATATCTCGTGTTTCAGCTCTTCTAACTTCAAAGAACATTTTATCCATTTATCTCCCCCCCACTATTATTTATTTTTTATAAGTAACTATCTATATTATTGTATCAAAAAATACTAAAATGTGTTGTTAAGAAACGGTTAAAAATAATAATTTTAACGACATTTCAGGAGGAAAGTCTCCCACTTCTATAGGGGGAGTTATATACTGTAACAAAAATAAAACTTCAGTGGTCGTCTAAATCTCCTTCTGAAGTCGTTAATACTGCAGCTCCGCAGGAGATGATTTAGCTACTATTTTAATTCTTTTTGGGGCGACTTTTGAATTAGTACTTTACTTATTCTTTTACTATCACATTTAAGTATTATAAATTCATAATCCTCATAAATAATTTTATCATTAACCTGTGGGTAAGATTTTAACTGTGAATAAATCCATCCCCCAATTGTATCAATATTTTCAGCCTCAATTTCTATATCCAAAAGTTCAATTACGTCTTCAATAAGAACTTTTCCATCTACATGGTAAGTACCAGCCTCAGTTTTAATAATTTCATTACCTTCCATATCAAACTCATCCTGAATTTCACCAACAATTTCTTCTAAAATATCCTGAACAGTTACTAGTCCAAATGTACCGCCATATTCGTCGATAATTATAGCCATTTGCATTTTTTCTATTTTAAATACTTTTAATAATTTGCTTATTGAAAGCGACTCTGGAACAAATTTAATCTCGCGAATAATGTCTTCTATATTTTGACTATGACCCTGGATTTTTTGCTTATATAAATCCTTAATGTGTATAAAACCGATAACATTATCCTTATTATCTTTACATACTGGATACCTTGTATGCTGCTGATTTATTGTAAATGCTATAATATCCTCAAAAGAATCCTCAATATAAATACAATCCATATCAGTTCGAGGTATCATTATTTCTTTTACAGTTTTCTCAGAAAAATCAAATATATTATCTATAAAAGTTAATTCTGTTTTATCTATTAACCCATGATTATAACTCTCTTCAACCAATAACTTTATTTCTTCATCAGTATGCGCAACCTCATGGTCATCTACTAGTGACACACCAAAAGTCTTTAAAATTAAACTAGTACTATGGTTAAAAGCCCACATTATTGGAAATGTTATGTTAAAAAATATTATAAGAGGTAGTGAGGTGTACATTGCTATCTTTTCTGAGCTTATAATTGCAAGTGACTTAGGGACCAACTCTCCAAGTACAATATGAAAACCCGTTATAATTGAAAATCCCAAGATAAATGAAATCGAGTGTACAGCACTCTCTTGAAGCTGAAACAAATTAAACAGTGGTGTTAGCAAATCAGCAACAGCAGGTTCCCCTATCCATCCAAGGCCTAGCGATGCTAAAGTTATTCCAAGCTGACACGCAGATAAGTATGAATTTAAATTTTTAACAACCTTTAAAGTATATTTGGCATTAGTAGTTCCCTCAACTGCCAATGTTTCAATTCTAGATTTTCTTACTTTCACCATTGCAAATTCTGTTGCAACAAAAAAAGCGTTCATAAATACAAGTAAAAATACAATAACAATATTTATAAAAGTGATCAATTCGATAGCCCCTTTCAAGTCAACACATAGGTCTTAATTTAGTATTATTCCCCACTTATTTCTATTTTATATCATAACATATTTTTTAAGTTTATATAATAATATATTTATCTATTTATATGCTATACAAATAAAAATGCTCTACCTTTTTAAAGTAGAGCTCCTCTTATATGCATATTTTAATTTTCTCTATTCTTCTTTGTTTAACTTCCTCTATTTTAAATATTACATCGCCATACTCAATAGTTTTATTCTCATTTTTCTTTGGAATGCATCCCATAATACTAATTAAAAATCCACCTATAGTATTGTAATTTTCCGAAATCAAATTTAAATCTAAATTGTCATTTAATTCATCTAGAGAAAGTAGTCCACTCACTATATAAGTGTTATTATCAACTTTTCTTATATCAGGTTCGTCATCATCATATTCATCTTCAATATTTCCCATAACTTCTTCTATAAGATCCTTAATAGTTACTACTCCTGAAAATCCTCCATATTCGTCTATAAGTACAGCCATATGATTTTTAGATATTTTTAATTCTCTAAATAATTCATCTATATTTTTACTTTGATATACAAGGTAAGGAGGCTGTAGTATATTCTTAATATTTACATTTTCAAAACCGCTCTTTCGAGCCTCTACTATAAAGTCCTTCATATGAAGTACTCCTATGATATTATCAACATCACCTTCATATACAGGCACTCTTGAATACTTTTCCTCGAGTAACTTATCTAAAAACTGAGTAACTGGATCATCTATGTCAATTAAAAACACTTCTGTTCTTGGAGTCATAAGTTCATTAGCTGATTTATCATCAAACTCAATAATATTATTTATCATCTTTTTTGCAGTTTCATTTATAGCGCCGCGTTGTTGCCCTACTTCTATAAGTGATTTTATTTCTTCTTTTGATAACTTTTCCTCTAATTTAGTATTATTAAGACCAGTAATCTTAACTAAGAAATTAGTGGATGCTGAAACGAACCATATGAAAGGAACAGCCACTTTAGAAATACAGCGAATTGGTACTACTGAAAACCTGGCAATAGCTTCTGAATTTTGCATAGCTATACGTTTTGGAAACAATTCACCAAACACAAGCATTATATATGATAAACCAATTGTTATGATAGCTAAAGCGATTTGGGGACTATAAGGTACACTCAAATTGTTTAAGTACCCTTCAAAATTATTAGATATTGCTATAGCCACAGATGCACTTGCTAAAAATCCGGCTAGAGTAATTCCAATTTGAATAGTCGATAAAAATTTTGTTGGCTCTTCAATAAGTTTTGAGAGTAGTATAGCTTTTCTATTACCCTCTAAAGCAAGATGTTTAATTTTATTTTTGTTAAGCGACATTATTGCCGTTTCTGCCGATGCAAAAAATGCGTTTATCAAAGTTAAAATACCTATAAACAAAAATTGCGTCATTAAATTATCGTTGGGCGCAGGGTCAGGGTCTGAAGCCATTAAAAATTCCTCCTCTTAAATAAAAACTTTTCATACTACAATGATATCACAAAATTCAGTTGTTTTATCAATATTATGAAAATTAATACTGATATATACCTATATGCACAGTTCTATTACCATTATTTGTTATTTGATGACCTGTAGCAATATAATTATGTATCCTTTTCTATATTTTTACTTTGTATTTTTTTTATACCTTTTTTAACTAAAAAAATTAAAATACAAAATATAATATAAATTATAAAGAATGCGCTAAATCCCCAAAGTCCTGCCACAATATCAGAAAATTCCATATGTCCACGATTTGTAATCTTCTGCTCAATTTCGATACCAAATACAATAACTACAAGTACAGTTACTGTATATATAAAAGATAAAATAGAAATACTATATTTTGACATAACTTTAAATAGCTTGTCCACAACAAGATAGATAATCATACCAATTACGCCTATTACAATAAAATGAAGCTGCTTATCAGTAAACTGCACACCAAAACTATTAAAAAAAGTAGTAAGCATATCATGTAATCTATTAGTTATTGCAAAAATTATTTTTATAACTCTAATCATATTTACCTCCAAAACTAAACGTATTAAATTATTATATCAAAATGGCAATATTATTACAATCTTTATATAATTTTCTATTAATCATCTACTGATTCAATATAAATTCGTAGTGCTCAAAAAAAGAGCCCATAAAAATTCAGGACTCTTAATTAAATCATCTCCTACGAGCTGCAATATTGAGATTATTTTATAAACTAATTATGCATGAAAAATGCAAAGGCATCTGTGTAATAAGTTGCTCCCATGTTTCGAACATGAACCTGGCTACCTTGATTATCTGCAATATATGCTGAAGTATAATTTCCTTTAGTAACCCATCCCAAAAACACAAATGTGTGTGTTGGGTAACCTGATCCATCAGCAGTTGTAAAACAAACATTTCCTGGTGTAAGCTTTTTAATATCATATGTGGATACCCAAGAATTTGCTCTTAGATAACTTAGATATTGTCTTGTATTACATGTAGAAAGTGGCACTGCTACACCTATTCTTCTCATTGCTTCACTTGAAAAATAAACGCATGTGTTTGTTGGATTTCCACCATGTAATGCGACAGCCCTGTTTAGCACACTGCTAACATTATATGCTGAACTTAAGTACGTTGCTAATTTTACTCCAATTACTGTTTGCTTAGAATATAATGTTGCTGCAAGTTTATCTGCTTCTATCTTTGCAAGTTTTGCCGACTCAGCAAGTTTTGCACCTTCCACTTTAGCTAATTGATCTGCTTTTACTTTAGCCAGTCTATCTACCTCTAGCTTAGCTAGTCTAGCCGTTTCTATTTTAGCAAGTCTTGCTTCCTCAACTATTTTTGCTGCCTCGGAAAGTTTTGCTGCCTCTACCTTAGATAGTCTTGCTGTTTCTATTTTAGCAAGTCTTACTGTTTCTATTTTGGCTATTTTATCTGCTTCTAGTTTAGTTACAGTACCTGCCGCTATTTTAGCGAGTCTATCTACCTCTACTTTAGCAAGTCTATCTACTTCTATTTTAGCAAGTCTATCTGCTTCTACTTTAGCAAGCCTATCTACTTCTACTTTAGCAAGCCTATCTACTTCTACTTTAGCAAGTCTATCTGCTTCTACTTTAGCAAGTCTATCTGCTTCTTCTTTAGCAAGTCTATCTGCTTCTACTTTAGCAAGCCTATCTACTTCTTCTTTAGCAAGTCTATCTGCTTCTTCTTTAGTTGTACTACCTGGTTGTTCTGTAGTAGCTGCTTTTAACTTAGTAAGCCTGTCCACCTCAATTTTGGCTAGATTATCTAACTTTACTTTTTCTACTCCTGCGGCTTCTTCTTCCGCTTTGTCAGATGCCACTTTTGCTATTTTATAATTTTCTGCTGCTCTAGCCCGCTTTGACGCATTTGCATTCTCAGCAGCTATTCTATTAATTTCTTCTTGTTTCGCCTTATTCGCAGCTTCTTGTGCACTACTGTCAACTTCTGCTTTTCCCACGTTGTTTGTAGCAATCTGTGCCACTTTACTAGATTCTAGCTTGGCTAGTTTATCCTGTTTGGCTTTTTCAATAGCAAGTGCGTCAATTTTCTTCTTATCCGCCAGCTCCTTCTGCGCGACTACTTCATCATTAGTAGTGCTTTTAGTAACTTTAGATACTGCGACCACTTGTTTAGCTTTCTCTTGGCTTGCTAAGTAAGATTTGCTTATTCCTGTCTCTTGCGCTTTACTTGCAATTACCCAAGCACTACTACTTAAAGTTATAAATACTATTACTGCTGTTGTTACTACTATTCTAGTTTTTGCTCTTTTTCTAGTTTTAGCTCTCCTTCTCGTTTTTCTTCTCACTTGTCATTTCCCCCCAATTTGTTAATGCCGTTGAAATTCCCTCCCCCAACAGCATAAGTATGTAATTTTCGTGTTACAAAAACCGACTAATATTGCGGTCCATCACCTCCTTTTAAATTAAATGATTTTAATTTATTTGTATAATTTTATCCTATTTACCTATATTCGTCTAAAAATATTCAAAACTTAGTCTTTTTATAAAAAATCATTCAAGATTGTAATAAGCACTGAAAATTAATTAAATAATAAATATATATTTATTGAATATAATAGTTAAACTATTGTAAAATATCTTCAGTAGTTTTACTATTATATATGGAATATCGTTATATATAAATTATAAGAAGAGGGGCAAAAGTTATGGGGTTAGGTGTTAATTTACAACCAAAGAAGAGCAAGAAAAAAAATATAAAACCAGAAAAAGTTATAGTGGGCATAATCAGTTTGTTAGTGATAATACAAGGGATTTTCATGTATTCTTCTATATTAAAATATAATACAAAGATATATCCGCAAGTATGGGTAGATGGTATATCTTTAAGTGGTAAAACTAAGGATCAAGCTAAAAAAGCCATTATACAACACCATGATGATATTATTAATAAAAAATTTATAACAATAAAAGTTAACGGTAAACAATATACCATTATTGCATCCAAACTTGATATAAAATCAGATTACATTGCAGTCATTGATAAAGCTTATAATATTGGAAGAGAAGGAAATATATTTCAAAAATATTCTGCTATAACCTCCCCTGGCAATAAAAAATTTCAGCTTACTCATACATACAATTATGATGTTGTAGACACAGTTCTTAAAAATATAGTTAAAGATATTAGTAAAAAAGCAACAAATGCAACTATTATCAGAAATAATTCTGGTGAACTAATCGTAACTAAAGAATCAGATGGAGTTAGTATTGATTCTGTAAGTTTAAAACAAGCTATAAAGACTAAAATAAATAATATTGAAACAGAAAAAGATTTATTAATTCAACCTCAATTAGTAAAAGTAACGCCAAAAATCAAAGAAAAAGACTTAGTAGGTATAAATACTAGAATATCTAGTGCTACAACTAATTTTGGGTCCTCAAGTGAAAACCGTTCAACAAATATTAGAGTAGCTGCCGGTTCTATAAATGGAACAATAGTTATGCCAGGAGAAATTTTTAGCTTTAATGATGTGGTAGGTGAAAGATCTATTGCTAATGGATATACAATCGCAAAAGGAATTATAAATAATAAAGTTGTAGATGACATAGGTGGTGGAGTATGCCAGGTTTCAACTACACTTTATAATTCGATACTTAGAACAAATATAGTTTCTGTGGAAAGATACCCACATACTATGCATTCTAGCTATATAGGGACAGGCTTAGATGCCACAGTTGCCTATGGACTTCTAGATTATAGGTTTAAAAACACTTATACTTACCCTATATATATAGAGTCAACAGTGCAAAACAAAAATGTAACATTTGCTGTCTACTCAAATGCGGTTCTTAACAATAAAAAATATCAAATCATAAATAACGTGGTAGGAAATAAAGTACATGTATATAGAGTAACATATCAGAATGGTAAGCAATTATCGAAAGTTCTGCTTTATACCGATAATATAGGCTAAAATAATATTATTATTAAAAAAACCTACCTTAACTATTTAGTTAAGGTAGGTTTTTTGTTATAATATAAGTTATAATAAATAAGCAAATATTTTAATAATTGGTATTAGGAGATGAAAAAATGGAATTAGTAATTGGAGTCACAGGTGCAACCGGAGTAATTTATGCTGTAAAACTGCTAGAAATATTAAAAACTATTAAAAACGTAAATACACATCTAATTATAAGTGAATGGGCTAAAAAAAATTTAGTAACTGAAACTAATTATTCTATAGATTATTTAGAAAGTCTTCCAACCTTTTTATATGACAATAAGAATTTAGGGGGGAAAACCTCCAGTGGGTCATTTATAACAGATGGCATGATAATTTTACCTTGTAGCATGAAAACACTAAGTTCAATTGCAAATGGTTACGATGACAACCTGGTTTCAAGGTCAGCGGGCGTTATGATTAAAGAAGGGAGAAAGTTGATATTATGTCCAAGAGAAACTCCCCTCAGCCCAATACATTTAGAAAATATGTTAAAGCTATCAAGAATTGGAGTAAAAATGATTCCTCCAATGCCTGCATTTTATAATAAACCTCAAAGCATAGAAGACATAATAAATCATCATGTTATGAAGGTCTTAGATCAATTCGGCGTCACTTATGATAAAGGGAAAAGGTGGAATGGCTAGTTAGAAACAAGCAAATTAAATAATATATTTTGATACAAGCTTTTTCTATACACAAAATAATTTACACCCTCGTGGATTTCACTGAAACCAGGAAGGTGTAAATATTATTATGCTATTTAATAGATCTTATTTGACTGATAAAATTTTCATGTTCTTCAACTTCTCCAACCAATTTCGTAACCTTACCTTGTATGTCAGAAAGTATATGAATCATTTTATCTTGCTCTGCCCTCGTTACCTTAGCATTTTCTTCTAAACCTCTTTGCATTATATACATTTCATCTTGTCTTTTTTCTATGCTATCTAGTCTTTTATCTATACCGTCTAGTCTTTTATCCATACTATCTAGTCTATTTTCCATGCTACCTAGTCTTTTATCCATACCGTCTAACTTTGTTAATATCAATTCAAACATCTGTTTTGTTTGGCTATCCATTTTAACACCACCAATTATGATTAAATTATATCATGGTAAATCTCTTTTATCAACATGCAAAAACTTACAATTTCACTATGGTTTTGCATTTACAACCGCAGTCCAATTACTTCAACTTATTTTAAATTTTTATATATTTCTAAATACATTACATGTTAAGGTTCATTATAATATAGACTAAGCTAAGTTAACAAGGCTTTGATTTAAATACATTCCATGTTACGGTTTAAAAGATTATCTTTAATATATAAAGACACTCTATAGGATTTAAATACATCTAAATGTTACGGTTCAACAAATGAAAAATTTAAGTAAACTGCTCCAACCTTGATTTAAATACATCTCATGCTATGGTTAATTATAATTTTATATTACTAAGATACATCCATGTCACCTAACAGAAAAATAATACTTTTTTAGATTCATAAAATAATTTGCAACTTTTTATGGGTTTCACATTCATATTTGTATAAATAAATGGAACGGTTATATATTGATTTTCTTGACCTTCAAGCGCTACTGGCAATCTTTCTTCATATTTCCACATATCTTCCTTCTGAAATTCTAAATTAAAAATATCTCTTCCATCCTTTTTAAATTCGAAATAGTCTCTAATAAATAAGCTATTCACATTTTCACAACTAGTGATTTGTTTAATCTCCACTACCTGAGCATCTGTAATATTTGCGTAATGGTCATTTTTACCTAGATATGGCATATAGACAAACCTATTTTCTAAAAAACTATGAGTTATTTTATCCATATTTCTATTATCATCAATTAATATATAGATGTCCCATTTAGGTTTCTCAAGCCATTGCTCTTTTACAATAAGATTTCCACCCGCCTCACGAGATGCATATCCCACCGAATTATTATACACTTGAACCTTTTTAGCAATATATCCTCTCTCATTTCTCGGTACTATAGAAATATTCAAACTAATTAATTCACTATAGAACTTAGGAAACTGACGGTTATTTTGAAAATTATAACCTTCTAGTCCAATGGTTGCTCCTATTAATCCTAAAATCACTATCTTGTGAATATTACCATATGTAAAATATAAGTATGTATTTACATCAGGCTTTTTAAAGAAGGCTGTCTCCCCAGATAAAGTGAATTTTAAAGCCTTCATTTTCTATACCTCTTCCCTTGTAAATATATTAAAATATTTAGCTTTATTTATATTCCCTTGTAATTTAGTTTTATATGGGTTATAGTAAATTTCAATATTTAATATTCTATTTGATAATTTGTTTAAAAGTTCTTCGAATTCCAAATTAATAATATCTTGTCCATTGACTTTACTAAAAACAATATATTGAGCTAAATCCGGCAAATACAAATCCTTCTGCGTTTCTACGAAAATAGCAAATTCATTTTCACAGCCTACCTTTGCATTTGTATTAAAGGCAGTAGCAGCAATTAGAGCCGCTTCTTTGAATTCTTTATAATCATCCTCTGTATAACCCTGTGTTGCTCCCATTTCAACATAATTTTTGTATGCTAATGGATTTATTACAAAAGGATAAAAGTAATGAGCTTCACTACTTATTATCTTTGTACCTATTGATGAAGAATTAGCATCATCTTTTGTTCCATCTCTGAATGGTGATAAGATTTGCTGTTCTTCAACAGTAGTATCAGCATATTTGTTAAACCCTTGGCCAATTTGCACAGCTCCAGTTATAGAAATGTTATTACCTGTTTCCGCAAAAGTAGCCCCAAAGTTTTTTACATCTATTGCCTTAAATAAGTTTTTAACAACCTTATTGTTGTCCTTTTCCTTTTGTAAATCCTCCACTTTAAAAATTTCTTCGTATCTTTCTTTTAAAGATTTTGGTTTTATTTTTATATCACCTTTTTTCTCTTCAATTTTTAATGATTTTATATAAAGCACACTTTCGCCCTTATTTTCCCACATTTTTTTCATAGGATATTTTAATGCCTTATCACTACCAAATATCTCCCCAGTTGATATTGACTTAGGTTGTCCACTGAAATCTGCATTCCAATTTGCCATTATTGATCTTATTCCAATAACACCAGAAACTCTACTTTGCATTTTTAACCCCCTCATCATAACGTTCATAAATTAAATTGCTATATAAATATCCCGCAACAAGGATATTATCATTTACTTGGCTTTCAGCCTCGTATCCAAGAACCATGGCACTCAAATTGTTAAACCTTTTGCTTTCTTTATTAATAACATAATTATATTTTTTAAAGAGGATCTCTAATTGCGATTTTAATTTTTCGTCCACTTTACAGTTTAAAAGTGGATTAATAAGGGAATGCATACTTTTGCTAGATTTATTTAAAGATAATAAGTAACTTGAAATTTGACCCACTGCAAAATAATATTCATTGTCACTCTCAAGCTTACCTGTTTGTATACTATTTATTTTTTCCCTTAAACTACTAACAATTTTACATAAAATATCTGCCATCTTATCTCCTCCTATAAAGTAATCTAATATTCCACATCTAAGGTTAAATTGCTCCTTGGCTTTTACAAAATAAGAATTACATATTGCATTTTTAATTATCTCCATAGATGTCTTATCAAATATTTGCTTTATAATTGTAATATCTCCTTTGTAAAACCAATTAAAGAAAGCTCCCCTTGATCTTATAAGATTTTCTTTTATGATAAAATCATTTAATCTTATATCTTTATAGTTAGAAAAGTAATTATTAGATAAAAACTCACTAAAATAAAGATTGTTAATTAGCATTTCCAGGTTGTTAATTTCTTTAATCTCTCCATATATCTCATTAAGTGAGCCCTTAAACTTTTTATAATCTATTGGTATAACCTTATTCACAACTAATCCTGTAATACTATGGTTAAACCCAACAATAGTATCAAAATCATGAATCTCAATCTCTTTAGCTTTTATAATTCTTAGAAAATACCCTGAGAATTTATCAAACAAATGTTCCTCATTAGATAAACACATTATATCTCCATTACCTATATAAATATTTGTTTTACCCCTGCAAGCATTATTATATAAATAATCAAAAAACTTCTTTTGTAAAATCACTTCATCAATTGAAATTATATAGTTCAAAGAATTTTTTCTAGATCTATTTTCTAAAAATGGTTTTTTTGAATTTAGTCCCATGTTATCATTGGGCAACCCATAAGTTATGTTATCTATTTCTACATTGAGTTTAGTATTGTTATAAATATTAGGTATTACATATTTTTCACTTTCTTTTTTATATTGCTCTATATCACATTTTAAAAATATTTTCAAATAACCCTTACCTTTGGATACCTTGTTTATAATTAAAAAAATGTTGTTTTTAATCCATGCCTTTTGTTTATCAATTAATCTATAATCACTAATGCCATATTTATCTTCTATCAATTCATACATTTTTCTTTTTTCATTGTCTTTGCTATCTTTATACTTAATCCTTGGATTTTTTAATATTTCATAATAATTATCAATTATAGCCTCCGTCAATTTAAATTCATTAATATTTTCTTTTTTCACAAAGAAACTTAAGTAATTGTTGCTATGTATTATTTTATTAGGATCTATGGGTTTGTTCATATCCAGTAATTTAGATAAATAATCCATTTTAGCGAAATCATAATATCTAGAAGTTCTATCAGAGCTTTTTTTATCAATCTCTAATATCTCAATAATTTCACCATCTTCATCTACTAAGACATAACTTCCGGTGCTTAAAACACAACTATCAATTATAAGTTTTTCACCTTTTTCACTATA
>Ga0209540_10000660_pt1 | contig 29956 bp, 29 predicted proteins | sample BarGraIncu01121A_FD_184501 | JGI IMG/M metagenome (GOLD analysis project Ga0209540, IMG submission 184501) | Arctic peat soil microbial communities from Barrow, Alaska - Barrow Graham LP Incubations 011-21A (SPAdes) (version 2) | ecosystem: Environmental > Terrestrial > Soil > Wetlands > Peat... | reverse complement strand
TCCGTCAATTTGTTGTAGATCAATGATTTTATGATTTTCTGGAAATCCTTGGCTTTTCCACCGAGTTTACCAAACATAAAATCAAAGTAACCATAATCTTTTTGAATTCTGTCGAGCATTACAATATTGCCTATAGGGAATGTTACATTTTCATGCAAAAGTTTTCACCAAAACTTCTGAAATGTAACTTCCCTTTTATAGGCTAACTGGCGAAGTCAAGTAAGAATACAAAATTCACTCCAGAAAAATACTTGTTAACCGCGATGATTCAGATTACTGGAACCCCTGGCCGCAAAACTTCGCATCGAAATAAACTCGATTGAAAGCCTTCATGCACGGGAATATGCCCAAAGGCCTATAAGAGAGTTCATTTGAAGCTTTTCAGTTATATTCTCTCCAGGTCTTCCCGCACTTGGTGCACCTGAAGAACCTGACCTCGCTCTCATCAGCCGAACGAAGCTGCCGCATCCACCAGTATGCTGTAGTATTCCCGCAATCCTCGCATTTGGCGCGCGTTGTGGGCATTCCCATCTCCCTGTCCTCAAGAACCGTTACCACCCGTTCCTTTATTTCGGTCTTTGAGATAAAACTTTCTTTAATTGGCTTTTCAAACCCGCATTTTGCATTCCTGCACTTATAAATATTATTAGCGGGCATCATCATTGTTTTACATTTGGGACAGAATTCCATAAATATCACTCTTAGCGTTTTTTATTATCTTATTATGATCAAATGCCAGTTTGGGTATTTCATTGAATCCAAAGAGCCTTATATCTTTAGCATCCGAACCAGCTTTAAGGTTTCCGAAGCCTTTTGCCAGATAACATATAGTCACCGTATGCCCCCTGGGGTCGCGTGCCGGGTCAGAATAAACACCCAGCAGCTTGATAAGTGAAATATCAAGTCCTGTCTCTTCTTTTGACTCGCGCAAAGTCGCAGCCTCGACTGTCTCACCAACTTCAACAAATCCGCCGGGAAGCGCAAAATCATTCTCAAAAGGCGAATTTTTACGCCTGATCAGTACGATTTTACCTTCAAACAATATGAGCGCATCAACGGTAAGCAGGGGCGTAACGGGCACGTATCTGCTTTCATTTTCTTTCATATCTGGTTTAGAATCAATAGGAGTCTTCATCTCCTCAAAACCAGGGTCAGGATATCATTATCATGCATAGTATGGTCAAGACCGGCACGCTGTCCTTCATGCTTGGATGATGTACCCCAGATTTGCGCATACCTGAACCGTTTCCTGAAATCGCGGTGAAGCTTGTCACATATATCTCCGATCGTGGCGCCGTATCTTATTATCATAGCTTCCTCCATATCAGCAGCCTTTCCCTGGGGCTTCATATAGATCCGTATGAATCCCAATCTCTCAAAAAACCTGTCCTTGAGTTCCTCGATGTGCACTTTCTTGTCGGCTGAAATAAGCAGGGCATCAGGGAATCTTTCTTTGCACTTCCTGATAGCATATTCATCTGCAAGGTCGATCTTATTTATAACGACCATTGCAGGCAGGTATTTCCTGTTACCCAGTATTGCATCTATCAACTGGTCTATGTTGACATCCTCCCTGATAAGCACATTGGCATTATGTATCCTATATTCACCAAGCACAGCCTTTATGGTGTCCTCCTCCAGACTCAGATCCACTGTCGCATTGATATTCACGCCACCCCTTGCTTTTTTCTTTATAGTGATGTCGGGAGGTTTAGTATTAATGCGTATTCCTGCCTCATTCAATTCCTGCACAAGTACATCATAATGAACGAGCTGGAAAACATCAAGCAAGATAACGGCAAGGTCGGCATTCCTGATAACGGCAATTACTTCCTTTCCTCGCCCGCGCCCTGCGGCTGCTCCCCGTACAAGCCCCGGCAGATCCAGTACCTGTATCATGGCCCCTTTATATTCCATCGCTCCCGGAACCACATCAAGGGTAGTGAATTCATAAGCAGCAACAGTTGACTCTGTCCCTGTAAGACTGTTCAGGAGCGTACTTTTTCCCACAGACGGGAATCCTACGAGCACGACCGATGCATCTCCGGATTTCTTGACCGAAAAACCGTCACCGCCAGTTTTCGATGCTGCTCTTTTTATTACTTCATCCCGCATGTGAGCAACTTTTGATTTAAGACGTCCTATATGACCTTCAGTAGCTTTATTATATTTAGTTTTGGAAATTTCTTCTTCAATAGCCTTTATATCTTCTTCAATTGCCATCGGGTCTTATAGCTGTAAACAAGGCAAAAAGGATTTGGGTAATAAAGACCTTTTTGACATGAATGATAGAATTATCTAAATATCTTGGAAAAAAAACCAGGGATACCATAAAGACGCTTGATGAGCTTGTTCGCACACAAACCCATGTTCCGCCTGGTGATAATTATGAAAAAGCCATGGATTATGCCGCTTCTAGGTTTGAAGAACTTGATTTTGAGGTCGAAAAGATATTCATGCCGCGTGAATTGTTCGAGAAAAAAAATCCGAGGTTGACTCATCTTTTAGGTGACAGGGTAAACCTGTCAGCGATTAAAAATATCGGTGCGGAAAAGACCCTTTTGATCAATACGCATCTTGATGTAGTACCGGCAAGCGAGAACTGGAGCTTCCCGCCATTTGAATGCACGGTCAAGGACGGGCGCATATTCGGGCGCGGTGTTGCAGATTCAAAGGGGGGACCTGCTGCCCTGTTCACGGTGCTTTCGGCTATGGAAGAACTTGATATTAAGCCAAAATATAACCTGAATATCGCACTGACCACTGATGAAGAGATGGGACCCTATTCTGGCCTTTGCCATCTTGCAGACCTTGGAAAGCTCAAAGCGGATCATTTCCTGAGCATGGATGGGGATAGCGATGATATTACTATCGCTTCAAATGGCAACGTGGACTGGCAGATAGATGTTTTTGGCAAATCATACCATAGCGGCAGCAGTTTCATGGGCGTGAACGCTATTGAGAAAACAATTCCGGTCATGAATGAACTGATGGCTCTTAAAGAAAAAGTGGAAAAGCAGCGTTCAAAAGTTCCAGGAAGCCTTGCGATCCTGGAAAAAATAGGCCTTGCGACCCTCATGCCTGTCCTTAACATAACAGTTATGAATGCCGGATTGAAACAGAACATCGTGCCGGACAGGTGCACCATGAAAGGGGACAGGCGATTTATTCCTGAAGAAAATTACGAGGATGTACGGAATGAATTTGAAACAGCGATAACAAATGTTCGAAACAAACACCCTGACATGAATATCACTTATAGCTGTGATGAGATATATGCGCCCATGCTTACCGATATGAGCCATCCCTGGGTAAAAGAAGTGCAAACAATAGCAAGCGAGGTTTCAGGAAGAGTTGTAACACTTGCGGGGGCGCAGGGCAGCCTCGATGTGGCTTATGCTGTCAAGGTAACAGGTTTGCCTGCCTGCTGTTTCGGTATAGGAAGACGGATCGAGAGCAATGCACATGCAGATGATGAGAACATCAGGATCGAGGATCTTGAAATGTATACAAAGTTCCTCGGGAAACTGATCGCTGGATAATGAAATAAATCATGAATCGAAAGGGGTATTCATAAAATATATTGAGGTATCGGGAAATAAGAATATGGTTATGTAGCTGACGTGATTTATATCCTAATATGTCTTTGCCATTATCGCGATATTAACAGTTGCCTTACCACATACCGGGCAGGTTCCATTTCCGGTTCCCATTTTACCCTCTGGTATCCCCAGTATTCCTGCGCCCACAGCTTCTTCCATTGAAAGTCCGCATTCGCGCACTCCGCACCAGGGTATCTTTGCGATGCCATCGGGAATTCTTTCCTTCACTTCGTCGAGTGTTTTGCAGTCGATCAAACGTCTTTCCAATGATGTAACAGCTTTCTGATAAAGGCTGTCATGAACTATTTCAAATCGTTTCATTATCTCGATCTCAATATCATTTAACGGCGCAGTTTCCTTGGTCCCGGTATCCCTTCTGACAATAGTTGCAACATTGTTCTTAAGGTCGCGCGGTCCTATCTCGACCCTGAGCGGAACACCTTTCATCTCCCATTTGTAATACTTGGCTCCGGGTCGTTCATTGCTCTCATCAAGTTCAACCCTGATCCCTCTTTCTTTTAATCGCCGTGCAACATCGCGGCAGGCCGTGATAACATCATCGCTCTTCCCGAAAATGATGGGAATAACAACGACCTGCGTCGGCGCCACTTCAGGCGGGAACACAAGTCCTTTGTCATCCCCGTGAATCGAAATAAGCGCTGCGATGCTTCGCTCCGATATCCCGTAGCATGTCTGGTGTGCAAGCACCTGCTCACCATTAATGTCCTCGTATTTAATGTCAAATGTCTTTGCGAAATTGCTTCCAAGGTGATGCGCCGTCCCTATCTGCAGTGTCTTGTTATCAGGCATTAGGGTATCGACCGCCATAGTGTAATCTGCTCCAGGGAATTTATCCCATTCAGGACGTTTTGAAACGATAGTGGGGATGGCAAGTCTCCTGTAGAATTCCTGGTATATCCTTGTTGCTTCTTCCACCTGTTTTGCAGCTTCATCCCATGTGGCATGAACGGTATGGGCTTCCTTGAAGGAAGTGATCTCGCGCAATCGAATGAGCGGGCGGGTGTGTTTGGTTTCGTACCTGAAGGTATTTACTATCTGATAGATCTTTATGGGAAGGTCTGCATGGGAGCGCACCCACACTTTATACATGGGATAGATAGCGGTTTCACTCGTGGGACGAAGGGCAAGCTTGACATCAAGTTCATTTTTTCCACCATGGGTGACCCAATAAACTTCATTTTCAAAGCCTTTTATATGCTCTGCTTCCTTCATGAACTCGTTTTCAGGGATAAGCAGGGGAAAAAGTGCTTCCTTATGATCTTTATCAAGGAGTTCGCGAATAATCGCATATGTTCTTTTCCTCACATCAAAACCGAATGGGAACCAGACATAAAGTCCCTTGACAGGATAGCGCACATCCATTATTTCCGCCATCAGAAGAAGTTCATTATACCATTCACTGAAATTTGATTTTCCGGGGAGTAATGCCTTTTTTTCTAATATAGCTTTTTCTTTTGGTTCTGCCATGGATGTCACGTCGTGTGTAATATAGTTTTATAGACTACTTTTATTCCTTATAGCGCGTTTGAGGCTATATAACCTCGATAGATAAATATTTAGCTCAAATGGAAACGAATAACAGAAGTCCGAAAAGTTAAATCTTTTTATTTTTTGTTCCTGTGCATTAAAACTTAAAGTTTATTCCTTTTTTTATTTATTTCATACAACTTTTTGAATAGGTTTTGTATAAAGAAACCTTAAGTTTAAAAACAGTCGTAAAATAGATTATTATATAATAATATATGTATATAATTATAATAATGAGAAATCTTATTAAGACTATAAGACTATTTTGAATACCGGTGAAATAATGAATAAAAACTTACCAATCATTGTATTAATTCTACTGGCAGTAGCCCTGTCAGGTTGCACAAGTTCTGAATCTGTGAAAACAACTCCGGTTCCGGCAATAACTCCAACGCCGGCACCAACGCCCACACCAACTCCAGCGATTGTGACCCCGGCACCCACTCCAGAACTTACACCTTTTGTTGCGGCAACTCCTACAGGAAAGAATGTAACAATTTTTGTTAAGGATGACAATTACTCTCCTGCAGATATCACTATAAATGCGGGAGATATGGTTCTCTGGGTGAATAAGATGGATAGCGACTATACGCTTGTTGAAATGGATAAGAAGATACCTGACATGGTTCTCCGGGTAAGAAATAGCTATATTTTCAATACCACCGGGAATTATAGAATTGGGTTGTATTTCAAACCGATGCGTGGTGAGCCGAAGATCCTGACCATAAACGTAAGATAATGAGAACAATGCAGGCAATTAACTTGCATTCTTCACAATTTTTTTGACAATCTTTTTATTCCTCTATCTTTTCTTGGTTTACGAGATTTTGTATCTTTTCCTCTTTTTGCACCAGTTCCTGCAAATTTCTTACAGTCCCATTTTAAACGGATTTACCTGTCTAAATTCAAACCTATATTATTCGACATATAATATAAATTAGAATATCCATCTTTACTTTTTCCTACTATTCCATTTTTGATCAGGACATTAAGATGATGCCTGATAGTTTTATAATCCATATTCAAAGCTGTTGCCAATTGATTGGCATTATAAGATTTGTCAGAAAGATGTTTCAGGATCAATGCACGGGTATTTCCTCCGCGTGTACCCTGGATCAGATGACATAGAAGCTTCTGTTGTTTATTGGATTTATTGAGTTCTTGTTTCAATAATCGATTTTCAGTGATGTCCCTGGCTATCCCATGTATTTTTACTCCTCTATCATCTGATATGATAATCCTGGTTCTTATTTCAACCCACCTGTGCTCATTATTCTTGCCCACGATCTCAATGATATCTGTAGGAGTTCTCTTTTCCCCGGATAGACGCTTTTTTCTGCGCTCATGAATAATTCTCAAGCTCTCAGGTGTCACCCATCTGGAAATATTGGTCCCAATAACTTCCTCTTTTGTACATCCGAGCATTTCAATTCCAATTCTGTTCACTTTCAAAAAATTTACATCATTATCCAGTACATACATGGCATCCTGGGCGTTTTCAAAGAGGTCACGATATTTTTCCTCAGATTCTTTTAGTTCTTGTTCCAGTCTTCTTTTCTCAGTTATGTCTCTGCATATCCCGTGAACTTCTATTATTCTGTTCCCATCTTTGATGAGCCTAGTCGTCACTTCACCCCATTTATGCTCTCCATTCTTAGTTATTACTTCTATGACAACAGGTTGCTCTAAAGGCTGGTCTAAGAAGATCTTCCTGACCCGGTCTTCAAATATCTCAAAACTACGCGGTGTAATCCACTCTTTTATATTAGATCCGATTATTTCTTCCTCTGTTGTGCCAAGTAGCTGTAATCCAATCTTATTAACACTCAGGAAATTTCCCTTCAAATCGTGTGTATACATACCCTCATTTGCATTTTCAAAGAGATCCCGGTATTTTGCCTCTGATTCTTTGAGAGCTAATTCAAGGGTTTTATTTTCAGGCATATATAAAGTTCCTGCAAGGAATCCTTAATAATCTACCCTGCCTTATAGTTGCCTGATATTTTTTATTTTTTCAACCAAAGAATCACTAATGCTCATGTAAATTTTAAGCAAAAGATTTTACCTGGATAGAATATTGTATTGAAGATCTTCCGGACTCCAATAATCAATATATGCCTTCCTAATTATTATTTTATTTATAAAATATTTTTTTAGACTCCAGAAACTATTTCATATGGAGCTATCTTCGAATGTTTACCACCCACTTCCCAAGCTGCCGATACCACCCGGCTAATCTCGACTATTTATCGACAATCTTATAGATATAATCTATAGTATTTAACATTTTCGATTAGACATGTCGTATAATATCTAAGTAACATATAAAATAGTGTTAGTATTTTAATTTATACCCTGGTTTAAGTATGATACTAAATACATGATTAAAAAAGATAAGATTAAATAACAATATGGCAATCTTAATCTTATTTATGCAGAATCCCAATTTTCTTGAAAAAATCTTTGGAAAAACAGCTCAGCTTGTGGTCCTTGAGTATTTACTTGATAATAAGGACAACGACACTTATCTGTCAGGTATTGCGGCGGAAACAGGTCTTTCCCATTCAACAGTATCAAGGGTTATAGAGCCGCTCCTTGAGATCAAAATAATAAAAGAAACACCGCTTGGGAAACAGATCCGTGTTTTCAGGCTGAACAAGGAAAACGAACTCACAAAATACCTGATTAAGATCAATAACGATCTGAAAAATATGACCAAGGGCGGTGAAAGATCATGATAAGGGATGCTATTGATAATAAAATAATTGAACTGGTAAAGAAAAACGAGAAAATATCAAATTCAGAAATATCCAGAATACTTGGGATCCCGGAAGTGGAGATTTCAGAAAGGATCGAGAATTTTTCAGACACAAGGTCAAAGATCTTGATAGTTGATGATGAGATCGATACGCTCCTGCCATTAAAGAAGTCACTCGAGGTCGAAGATTATCTCGTCCTGGGAGCAAGTAATGGATATGAAGCTCTTGAATTGGCAAAGACCAATATACCCGACCTCATTCTTCTTGACATCATGATGCCGGGAATGGATGGGTATGAAGTTTGCGTTCAACTGAAAAAAGATCCCGTTACGAGGAATATCCCTGTTATCATGCTCACGGCAAAAGATGCGGTCAGGGAAAAAGTAAAAGGTCTTGATATCGGCGCTGATGATTATGTGACCAAACCTTTCAATCTAAATGAATTAAAAGCCCGCATAAAAAGCGTCATGCGTAGATTTAGGGCTCAATGATCTGAATTCGAGGGATTTGTGAAGATCCGTTCTGAATTGATCATTTTTTTTTTGGTGATATCAGTTCTGCCCTTATCAGCGGTCGTTTACATATCCTTTAATTACAGTGAAGGAGCAATTCGTGATTCAGTCAGGGCAAATCTTGCCGGGGCGACAGATAATACAGGAAATGCCATTGAGAACTGGATGGATGCGAGAAAAGATGATATACGCGTGATATCCCAGTCACGGGAAACACTGGCATCCCGGAAGGAGCATTTTATTGAAGATCTTAATATTTTTAAAAATGAACATCAGGGAGTATATAGTGAGTTCTTTATGCTTAATCCTTCAGGTGACATAATTTTCTCAGATCTTGGCCATATCGGAAATGTGGGCAGGGAACGTTATTTTATTGAAGCATTAAAAGGGAATATCTACGTATCTGATGTTTCTCTTTCCGGGATATCAGGTACTCCTGAAATAATTATCACAAATCCTGTAATAAGGAATGGAGAAACAGTGGCAGTCCTTGCCGCCCGTGTAAGCCTTGAGAATCTCTACAGGATAATAGAAAAGATCGATATCGGAAAATCAGGTGAGGTATTTATTGTGAACCAGGATGGGGATATAATCTTCCATAAGAACAGGTCGCGTATCTTACAGGAAAATGTAAACAATAATTTTGCTGTTAAAGAAGTCACGTATGAAAAAAATGGCATAAATGAATATGTCAATTATAAGGGCGAAAATGTTTTAGGTTCTTATTACTGGCTGCCCCTTTACAGGTGGGGGCTCATAGCAGAGAAGAATACCGATGAGGCATATGTAGGGGTCTTGATACTGGGAAAGGTACTGGTTGCTATTTCCCTGTTCGCAGTAATGGGCGTGGTTTTTCTTGCCCTGGTTGTTTCAGGTAATATCACAAGACCCATAAAATCCCTGGAAGAAGGAGCTCTGGGTTTACTTAATGGCAATTTCAAGACAATTCCTGTCACTTCTGTGAATGAGATAGGGCGGCTTACTGAGATATTTAATTCAACAGCATGCGAACTCCTTGAAATCCGAAAAAAACTGGAAGAAAAAATAGAGCTTGCAAATAAAGACCTTGAAGAAAAGAACACAAAACTAACCTGCGCCAATGAAGAATTAAAAAAATTGGATGAATTAAAATCGGATTTTCTTTCTCTTGTTTCCCATGAATTGAAAACTCCCCTGTCCTCTATGAGGATATCTGCTGAATATTTAGAATCCGAAGAAAATATCGATGATGCAACAAGGAAAGAGCTGCTTTTGATAATCCTTCGTAATATTGACCGCCAGACAAGGCTTATAAATGATATTCTCGATCTTTCCAAGATCGAAGCGGGTAAGACTGAACTCCAGCTTGAAAAAGTCAGTATTCGGGAAATAGCAGATGCATCCTTTGATAACATAAAACAAATTGCCAATAAGAAAAATATTTCGGTCGTCCTCGATATCCCCGATGATCTTTCATCGGTAATCGCGGACAGGGAAAAGCTTATTATTGTCCTGAATAATCTCTTTGAAAATGCATTGAAATTCACTTTTGGTGGTGGAAGCATCTACCTTTGCGCAGCAGAAGATTCCAATGGAATAGAGGTCAGTATGAAAGACACGGGTATTGGAATAGAGAAAGAAAAACTTGAAAAAATATTTGATAAATTTTTCCAGGTGGACAGTTCTTCAAGAAGAAAAACCGGCGGCTGCGGACTTGGACTTTCGATATCAAGCGGGATCATCAGGGCGCATAACAGTGTAATTCACGTGGATAGCGAACCCGGAAAGGGCAGCACTTTCAGTTTCAAATTGAAAAAAGGATGAACAATTATGAAAAACTATGTTATTTTTGGCGCAGTCGTGTTGATACTTGCAGCTATCGGGTCTACGTTTTATGAAAAACCAGATGATAAGAAATCGATCTATGTCGTGTCTATGACCGCAGATGAGATGTCTACGGCGCTTGTGAACGGGTCGATCGCAGGTTTCATATCATGGGAACCATATCCATCAAAAGCGGTTTCGCAGGGTTACGCAAAATATCTTGTAAATTCAAGTGATGTATGGGAGAACCATCCATCATTAGTACTTGCGATTTCGCAGGATATGAACGATGAAGATATGATAAGAGCTCTTGTATGGGCGCAGGTTAAGAGCACAAGATTCATAAATGATCATTCAAACATTGAAAAAGTACTGGATTACGGCCAGGAATTTCTGGGTCTTGACCGCGTGACGGTATTGGCAGCCATCAATAATACAGTATATATAGAATATCCCGATCTTAATGAAACAAAAAGAGCCATAGAAATAATTAGTAAAGCCGGTGTTATCAATAAAAATATTAGCTCTATAGGATACAATAATGTTGATGATTTTCTTTCAAAAGTATTTATAACTAAATATTACAATGAAGTAAAGAAGAAATTGGACGAAGATCCCAACTGGATTCCGCCTCTTGTCAACGGAAACCTTAGGTTTGGATATATTGAAGGAAGTTCCCTTAATCTTGCCATGTATATAGCAGAGAAAGAAGGTTACTTCGAAAAATCCGGACTCGTAACCGGAAAGAACATCCAGTTCATTGGTTATCGATCTGGAAGGGCATTGACGGATGCTTTCAAGCTCCGGGAAATTGATGCGGGGACACTGGGAGCCACTGTGCTTTTAAGATATAAGATAAATGATAATGGACGAATTCTTATCGTAAATGGTGTTAATTCGGGAGGCACTTCCCTTGTTGTCAGGTCTGATTCAGATATTGGATCCATTGAAGACTTAAATGGCAAGAAGATAGCTACGCCCGGTTTTGGCACATGTCAGGATACTATTATGAGAAAAATGTTCGAAGGATATGAGATAAAGACTCAATAGACACAATTATTTTTTTTTAATATTCCCTTTTTTGTGGCTGGAACAATGTAATATTCACGGGTTTAAATTCGATGCGCGGCTCCTGGGGCATAAAGGTTATAATAGTGTGCTTTAGCCAGCCTGCATCATCCCGCTGTGGGTGATCAATACGAAAGTGAGAACCACGGCTCTCTTTGCGGGCTTTTGCTCCAATACATATCGTTTCTGCTACATCCAGCATTCCCTCAAGTTCGATCACGTTCACAAGTTCCTGGTTAAAAACAGTTCCTTTATTTCGGACATATACATTTCTGTAACGCTTTTTAAGTTCCCTGATCTTATCAAGCGCTATCGCAAGGTCAAATTCATTCCGGAATATCCCAGCATTTTCATCAAGGATGTTTTTAAGTTCATCTCGAATGATGAAGAATTCCTCGCCAACTTTTCGTCCCATCAACCCTGATATACTGCTTGAATCCTCAACTACTGCTTTTTCGATCATTTCCTTATCTGTGAACACATTTGAATTAGCATATATTTGCGCATTTTCTCCTGCGATTTTCCCAAAAACAAGCGTTTCCAGAAGGGAATTCCCACCAAGCCGGTTCGCTCCATGGACACTGATGCAGGAGCATTCCCCGCAGGCAAAGAAACCCGATATCGCAGTTTCACAGTTCTTGTTTGAGGCGATGCCCCCCATTGAATAATGCTGCCCGGGCTGAACAGGTATGGGTTTTAACATGGGATCAATGTTTGCAAAATCAATTGCTATCTGCCTTATGCCGGGCAGGCGTTCTTTTATCTTTTCAGCCCCAAGATGCATAAGTTCAAGGTTAACATATCCACCTTCAAATCCCTTGCCCTCGTTTATCTCCGTTTTTATCGCCCGTGCCACGATATCCCTTGGTGCAAGGTCAAGCAGATGAGGAGAATGCCGCTTCATGAACCGTTCCCCTTCCTTATTCACGAGATAGCCGCCCTCGCCCCTTGCGCCTTCTGTTATGAGGATATTCGTTCCATACAGGGTGGTAGGATGGAACTGAACGAACTCCATATCTTCAAGGGGTGCTCCGGCACGATATGCGACTGCGCAGCCAAATCCTGTGTTAATTATTGAATTTGTGGAATGCCTGTATATTCTTCCATATCCGCCTGTTGCGAAAATCACGGCTTTTGCCTGGAAACCCATAAGATCCCCGTTCGCAATATTATACCCTACAACTCCACAGCATCTCTTTTTGTCAACGACCAGCCGGGTGATGAGCCATTCATCATAGAACTTTATTCCTTTTTTCAGAGCCTGTTCATACATCGTATGGAGCAAATGGTGGCCAGTCCTGTCCTGGGCATATGCAGTCCTTGGGAATGCGGCGCCTCCAAAGGGGCGCTGTGCGATATGCCCATCTTCTGTTCTTGAAAAAAGCGTCCCCCAGTTCTCCATCTCGATAACTCGTGCCGGCGCTTCCCTGCAAAGAACCTCAACGGCATCCTGGTCTGCAAGATAATCGCTTCCCTTTATGGTATCAAAAGCATGGTCTTCCCATTTGTCGTTTCCGCTTAGAACCGCATTTATCCCGCCCTGCGCTGCGATCGAATGCGAACGCAGGGGATGTACTCTGGAAATGACTGCTATATCGGTGGACGTTGCTGTTAAGGCAGCTCTTAAGCCGGCAAGCCCCCCGCCCACAATGATAATGTCATGCCTGAACATATGTTTACCTTAGGTGGGCAACATAATAAATGTAAGTTAAGTCAGAAAAAAGTAAGATTTTTCTTGACCATAGCAAAAACCTTTAAATATACCCAAACAGATTATATAATGCTAATTTTCTCATTTTTTGTGATGAGGTTTAAGAGGTATTTAAAATGGATAATAATGAATACAAAGGAACTACCACGATCGGGTTAGTTTGTGATAAGGGCGTAGTATTGGCAACAGAGAGAAGAGCTACAATGGGACACTTTATTGCAAGTAAAGATGCAAAAAAAGTATACCAGATAGACGATCTTGTTGCAATGACCACAGCAGGGTCAGTGGGAGATGCCCAAAGACTTGTTAAATGGATGCAGGTTGAGTCAAAACTCTACAAAATGCGGAGGGAAGAATCCATGACCGTTAAGGGAGTTGTAAGTCTTCTTTCAAATATATTAAACGGCAACAGGTACTACCCATATTATGTACAGCTGCTTGTAGGCGGTGTTGATAAGAACGGGCCCGGCATATATTCACTTGATGCGGTTGGTGGAATAATCGAGGAAAAGAAAGCGGTTTCAACAGGTTCTGGTTCACCAATGGCCTACGGCGTGCTTGAGGATCGATATGTAGATAATATGCCTATTGATGAAGGAGTTGAACTCGCAGTTCGCGCATTGCATAATGCCATGAAGCGTGATTCAGCATCTGGCGATGGTATTAATGTTGTAAAGATCACCTCGGAAGGGTATTCCCAGGTGGAAGACAGTGAAGTCAGGAAAATACGTGCTCAATTCACGTAAATTCATATTTTATTTTTTGGGTGTTTTATAAGGATAATAACGATGACAGTTGAAGAAGTATTAAATGATTTGAAAAAAAAAATAAGAGCGCAGCTCCCAAAGGATATCACTATATCTAATGTGGATTTTGAAGGTCCTGAACTTGTTATTTATACAGAAGAGCCAAGAAAATTCGCTGATGACGGCGACCTGATCAAAGGTCTTGCAAAGGAGTTGAGAAAGCGCCTGGTCGTAAGACCAGACCCCAAAGTCCTGGCGCAGCCAGAAGAGGCAATTGAGGCGATCTCAAAGATCGTGTCTTCTGAATCAGGGATTTCAAATCATTTTTTTGATGTTGATACAGGTGAGGTCGTAATTGAAGCGGAAAAACCGGGTCTTGTCATAGGAAGACACGGCGAAACCCTTCGCGAGATCACAAAAGAGATCGGGTGGACACCAAAAGTTGTCCGTACACCTCCGATGAAATCAACAACAGTAAACAATATTCGCCAGTTCATGAGGGCCAACAAGGAAGAGAGAAAAACTCTTATGAAGGCGATCGGCAGAAAGATACACCGCGGTGTTTCTTCCAAAGATAAATGGGTACGATTGACCACACTGGGCGCCTGCCGGGAAGTAGGACGCAGTTGTTTCCTTCTGTCAACACCTGAAACCAGGATCCTGATCGATTGCGGCGTTAACGTAGGAGGAGAAGATAATGGTTCACCTTACCTTTATGTGCCTGAAGTTCATCCCATAAGCCAGATCGATGCCGTGGTTCTTACCCATGCACATCTTGACCATATCGGGCTTGTTCCATTATTGTATAAATATGGATTTGAAGGGCCTGTTTATTGCACCCCTCCAACACGAGACCTGATGGCTTTACTGCAATTGGATTATATTGATGTCGCAGCTCGTGAGGGAAAGAAAAGCCCCTATGAATCCTCTATGATCCGGGAAGTCCTGAAACACACTATCACGTTAAATTATGGCGATGTCACGGATATCGGTCCGGATATGAAACTGACCTTCCATAATGCGGGTCATATCCTTGGTTCATCCATTGCGCATTTCCATGTTGGCGATGGCTTGTATAATATCGCATTCACTGGTGATATCAAATATGAGAAGACACGGTTATTTGATCCGGCAATAAATGATTTCCCACGCATTGAGACTATCGTAATGGAAGCAACCTACGGTGGCTCAAGAGATATGCAGCCTCCAAGAAAGGAAGCAGAGCGGCATTTGCAGGATATCGCAAAAGAAACGCTTGCAGGTGGAGGAAATGTGCTCATACCCACATTCGCTGTGGGAAGAAGCCAGGAAGTAATGATCGTTCTTGAAGAAGCTATCCGCAAAGGAATAATCGGTGATGTGCCGGTCTATCTTGACGGTATGATCTATGAAGCAACTGCGATCCATACTACACATCCTGAATATCTGAACAATGAACTCAGGAACCAGATATTCCATAAAGGCATGAATCCTTTCCTTGCAAAATGCTTTAGCCAGGTCGATTCAAGGGAGAAGCGCCAGAAGATCCTTGATGACCGTGAACCATGTATCGTTCTGGCGACATCAGGAATGATGAACGGAGGACCGGTCATGGAATACCTGAAACACTTCGGGCCAGAGGAAAAGAATACGCTTATATTTGTTGGCTACCAGGCTGAGGGCACCCTTGGCAGGCGCATACAGAAAGGCTGGAAGGAAATACCAATGCATGCAGCCGGAGGAAAAACCGAAACTATCAAGATCAATATGCATATTGAAACCGTGGACGGTTTCTCAGGTCATGCCGACAGGATGGAGCTCATGGAATATATCCGCAGGATGAGACCGCGGCCCGAGCATGTCCTTACCCAGCATGGTGATGAGAAGAATTGCATGGATCTTGCCAGTTCGATCTATCGTAAATTCAAGATTGAAACACGTGCTCCGATGAACCTCGAAACGATAAGGTTGGCTTAGTTTTCAAGCCACCTTTTCCTAATTTTAACGCCCGGGAAAGTATAAACACATACCCTTTCCTGCGACGCAGATACTTGCAGATTCAAGAAAATCTGTCTGACTCATGATAGCGAAACTTTTATCCATTATAAGGCGATAATCCATGTAACAAGTATATCAGGTCGTGAAAATTATGGTTGGAAAAAAAGAAATCATGAATTCCATGTTCAGCTTTGGTTTGATAGCTATTCTTATAATTGTCGCATTCAGTGGCATTTCATTGGCAAAAACAAACGTTGATCGTGCAGATAAAATAAATTTGAACAAGTGGTTAAATGTCCCGATCGTTGAAGCAAAAGCTGGGGAAGTACTTAATGTGGAATTCCAGGTAACATCGGGCGGTGATATCGATGTATTATTGATGAAACCTGCGGATTATACTGATTACCAGGCTGCAATAAAGAACAGGGGACCGATCAAATATATTGCTGACGGGTCTGTCATAAAACAAACAATTAATAAATACACTTATACATTCACAGAAGGGGGAGATTATAACCTAGTGTTCGATAATACAGATGTGCCAAAAGGAGGAGGTTCTCCTATGGACCAGGTGGAAATGACGTTAAAAGTGTCAGTTTCAGCCCCTACATCAGGTAATACACCAGAACCAACAGGGGATATACCATATTCAGTTGGGGCTACACCAACATCTGCTCCCAAGACGCCAGGATTTGAGGCGATCGTTGCAGCTTTTATTATTGTGACGCTGGCATTGCGCAGAAGATAAACTAATTTTTTTTCAAAAAAATGCTATAATTTTTTCCCGAAGTGTTCGTATCCTTTGCCTTTCAATTCTTCCAATCCCCCTGCTCTTTGAATGAGAATATCTTCCTTTATGACTTCACCGATAACGGTCAATGGACAGGCTGATCTTACAATTCCAAGCCTGTCCGGGGGAACGGTGAACAGAAGCTCAAAATCCCCGCCAGTATAAACCACCGCTTGAAGTAATTCATCCCCCTCCAATAGATCGGTGACTTCGGGAAGGACCGGGAGCCTGTCTTCATATATTTTAAATCCAACACTACTTGCTTTAGCAATATCATGAAGTGAAAGAGCCAGCCCATCGCTTATATCCATCATGGATGAAACCGCATGGGTCTCCACAAGGGCTATCCCTTCATGTATTCTTGGTGAAGGTTCAAGAAGCGCTTTTAATATTTTTGATTCAACAGAAATACCCTTATCCAGAGACATTAAGGCCGCTCCTGCGGTGCCTAGATTTCCTGTTACGCATACTAAATCTCCGGTTTTTGCCCCGTTTCTCTGGACAAGGAGCTTCTTCTTTATTGATCCCAGAGCAGTCCCGGTCATCGTGAGTTCATCATGAGAGTCCGTATCCCCCCCCAAAATATGGGTATTGAATTTCCTTGCGCAGTCATCCATTCCTTTAATAATATCTTTAAGGAAATCAAGTTCGGTGTCAGGCGGTATACCCATCGCCATCAAAACTCCAAGAGGTCTTGCCCCTTTTGAAGCAATATCGCTCAGGTTTACCGCAACGGACATCCATCCTATCTGCCACCCTGACATCCGTTGTGGGAAATCGGTCTTCCTGTGAAGCATGTCGGTCGTGAGGAGCAGAAAATCTTCACCACCCATATCAAGAACTGCGCAATCATCTTCTCCTGCGCCCACGACGATGTTTTTGTCAGGCCTTGAGAGCAATTGCGCTATACGCTGGATCAAATCTCTTTCACTAAGTTCACTGATTTTCATTCACTGATAATTTAATTTTATCAGTATAGAACTTTTCCTTCTTTTTAAATTTGACTCTGTTGGCTTTAACCACCCCCTTAAAGCAATTGGATCAGATATGAAAGGATTCCATAGCGTCAGACTTGGAACTTTTTAAATATATAACTAAATTTTTTATTCTATAGGTTTCACCCAATCCTTAAAAATTCCTTAAAATCAAAAATAAAAAGTCAAATATTATGTAGTGTATATACACTACAAACATGAGTAAATGACAAAAAAAATGAAATCAACTGTTGTCAGGGTTTAGAAAATAGTATTCATCCAGACGAATAGAACGCGGATTCGCGCGGTTTTGAGGCTTCTGGATGAATATTATATCATTAAACCCCGCGAAGCTTGTGGGAAACCTGCTTTCCAAGCTCGGTCAGAGCAAACTTCCCTCCGCTGTTTGCGATAAGTTCTCTACTCATAAGTTCTTCAAGTGTTTTATCCACACCCACAATTCGCACGGTCTTTGCAATTGTGCGGCTATCCATTTCACCTTTTGAATCTAAAACGGCAAGGATCTTGCTTGCTTTATGGTCGCTTGCTACAAAACCTATTAATTCTTCCATTATTTCTCATCTCCATCCTATATTGAGCTTGCTTTGAGATAACTTTATTGCATTCAAGGAACATTACAAAGCCGGCGGGCTAGCCCGGGAAACTCGGCGTTTCCTGTTACCCGAAACCGTCGACAGCGGGGGGCGAAGCCTGGAGAAGAAGTTCTGACTATCGTATGACCCAAAGGTTCTACTGTGAAACCCCGTCCTGTGGGGCTGGTGTTGGTACAAGGGCTTTCCTGAAGGAAGGTTTTTGTGCCTTAGTCGCGGAAAACGGTCGAGGCCCGGAAGGGAGCAAACCAACCGTGAACAACTATCGCTCATGGGGTCGCGGGGCGGAGGCGAGCCCGTGGATAACCATGCAGTGGAAGGGGCTACGACCGAAGGTGCGCCCGCTACTTTTTATCCAAGTAGGGAAGATATCAGTGACTTTTATTCCAGAATGCAAGAATATATATTAATATGAAACTAAAAGGTAATAAGGCGATATATATGGTTCAGGCCATAATAAACATAAATGAACATACCAATAAGATTTTGAATATTGTCAAGGCAAAATATGACTTGAATGATAGAAGTTCCGCTATAGACCTTATGGCAATGCAATATGAAGAGGAAATACTTGATCCAGAGTTAAAACCTGCATATATAGAAAAAGCAAGGAAAATAAATCAGCAAAAGGCTATCGATGTTGGAAGTGTCGAGAAATTAAGAGAGAGTTTAGGCTTTTGATATTTTCATGTACACTTTAAAGATAAAGCCCGATCTTGAGAATACCCTCAAGAAGTTGGCAAAAAAGAACAGGAAAAAGGTTGAGATTATTCTTAAGAAAATAGATGAAATCCTGGAAAATCCTCACCGATATAAGAATCTTCGAGCACCTTTGAATAATTGGAAAAGAGTCCATGTGGACAATCATTTTGTGTTAACTTTTTCTGTTGATGAGGACTCAAGTACCGTAACTCTGGAAGATTATGACCATCACGATAATATCTATAAACATTAATGTTTACAAATTTGGATGAATGTCCCCTGGCTAATACAAACCATTTCATATTGTTTGTGCATTAGTAATAAACCGTCTCCTGAAAGAAAATTCTAAACCCGGATGAAACTATGGTTGTGCCGGTCTTATCCATGGGAAAATTTGCACAAGAGATTGAAGCGACAAGCTAAACTTATTTTGATGTAAAAGAGAGGAAACCAGCTGTGAACAACTTTTCGCTCATGGGGTATGCAGTGGAAGGGGCTACGACCGAAGGTGAGCCCGCTACTTTTATCTGGAATAACCTGAAAATTTATTTAGCACCAACGAATTATGAATTCAAACTCATTTTATATAAATCTATATAAACCACTAAATCTAATTTGATAACTGGTAAGATATGACAGAATTGATCATCGACATTCCAAACGAGATTGCAAAAGAAATGAAGAGAGTGCACTTCATAAACTGGAATGAGAAATTAATCAAAGATATTGTATTTTTTCTGAACGAGAGAGAAATAGTAGAATCGATATTGGCGAAAAGCAAATTAAAGGAAACAGACGTAGAGGAAATCGATAATCTCATCAAGAGTGGTTTATTTGAGAATTACTATAAAACTTAAATTAATTCTTGATACAAACATAATAATCTCGGCTCTTATTAGTAAAAAATCCACAATCAGAGATATTTTAATCTCAGATAAAATAACATTTTATATGCCTGAACTGGTTCTGGTAGAACTACTCAAACATAAAGAACTTCTGTGCAGAAAAACAGGTTTGAGTAAAAAGAAGTACTTTTTACATTATTTTATCTGCTTTCAAAAGTGGAGATCGTAAAAAAGGATGCATTTTCAGAGAATCTGGAAAAAGCAAAAAACATAATGGAAAAAATTGACATCAAAGACTCTGAATTTTTGGCGCTTGCTCTTTCTATAGATAATGAAGGCGTTTTCAGCAATGATAAGCATTTTGATAGTTCAGGAATCAAAAGATGGACTGTTGATGAAATAGTTAACTGGTTGGAAACACTTTAGTTCTTTGATTGTTTTTAATCTTTAAGCACACCCTATCTATCGCTCATGGGGGCGCGGGGCAAAGGCGAGCCCGTGGATAACCATGCAGTGGAATGTGCTACGACCGAAGGTGCGCCCGCTCCTTTATTCAGATGAGACGATGTCAGGAAGATCCGGGTAAATCAGTGTTGATCTGTGTCAAAAAAATCATTTTTCGGGAAAAAAGTTCCCGATATAATCTCCTTATTTTACTTTCCCAATACCGAAAAGATTATAAAACATGATAACATTATGATTATCATCATATTATCGATAAACCAATCATACAAGAGAAATATTGTGAAAAAATTTAATTTATTTCTCCTGCTCTCTTCTGGAAGACTTACAACAGGAAGTAGGGGGAGAAGGAGATGAGGTGCCAGGGAGAAATGCAGGCCAGCTGTTTCATCAAATTTACCATAATAATTCTTCTGCTTGTTGCATTATTACTCACACCGGCAGCACTAGCCGCCCATTCGATTGATAACAGCGCAGTCAGGTATACTACAACAACTGCATGGGGGGCAGCAAACCCTGGCACACTTTCATATACAGCAGGAGACGGCGCAACTGTAATGATTCTCGGTATAGTTGTAGGGGGGGCAGCTTCATATGCTTGCAGAACAGCTGGGACCCCAACGTTCAACGGGAAAAATTTTATACAGGTTGGAGGAACACAAACTGCTGCAACCAATCCGGAAGGTTGTGCTGAGTTATGGTATTTATTATTAACTCCTTCTGATACTGGGGCAGCGCATACAGTATCAATTCCAAACGCTAATACAAGAGCAATGAATTTTCATGTCGCAACATTTAGTGCCCAACCGGATAATACTTCAGTACTTGATGTCTCAGTAGGAAACAGTGGAACAACAATAAATCCGGGCGCGGCAAGTATTACAACTACCGCAAATGGTGATGTACTGGTGTCAGAATTATTTAGCGGATTGTGGACCTCACCAACCGTGACAATTCCTGGCACACAATTATTTTCTAATAACCCCGGCGGTTATAATGGCGCATTCCAATACTATTTACAGCCCACCGCAGGCGCCCAGCAATTAAGGTGGACTAGTGCAACATCAAATGATTGGGGTGCAATAGTAGCTTCATTTAAAGAACTGGCAATGCCCCGATATAAGGTCACGGGTCGGATCACTTATTTAAACGGCACAGGCGTCGATACAGCAACAGTTAACACAAACAACTCTCTTTCTACTACTACGAATGCAATGGGATGGTACACACTTACAGGAGTTCTTAATGCAACATATCTAATAACAGCGTCTAAGACTGGTTACTCTTCAAATACTACAACAGTTACGGTGAATGGAGCTAATATAACGGCAAATACAATTATATTACAGGCCCGTACTGATATTGTTTATCGATGGATACAGGATACAGGAACATCTGTAACACCAGGAATAACAACAAATTGGACAAGTTGCGGTTATAACCCCGCGTCTTATGTGATAACTTTGCTTACCACAGCATCTACATCAGGTTGCACTTCGGATTCAGCAACAACCAGTGTGACTGGAACAATAATTGATATGTATTCAAATACTGCTTATTCCAGGAATACAAATGTCAGTGGAAATTGGTATATTGGAAGAATCGCCCAGGGTGGAACTACTTCTACAGATTACACATTTAACCTGATATATGCTTATCCTAATAGTAGCGTAGTTGTTCTTCCTGGCTCTGGAACACAAACAATAGCAGCCAATATTGATGCTAATTACAATGTTTCACTCAACGGTATAAGCGGTGCAGTTCCATCAGGTGCCAAACTTGGAATGAGAATTTCAAAATCTCAGGCGTTTAATACCAGGGTATTATGGTTTGGTGATACAGGTGGAGTCGGAGGCGTAGAATCTGGTTATTTATCAGTGAATGAGGTTAGTTATGTGGGAGGATACAATATCACTGGTTTTGTCACAGATGAGTACGGAACCGCAATTGATTCAGCAATTATTACCACCAATACAAGTCAATCCACAACAACAGACGAATTAGGCTATTATACCTTAGAAGGCATGGCAAATTCTACGTTTTTAATTACTGCATCTGACAGCTCGTATCTTGATAATAGCACGATCGTGAGGGTAAACGGGAATGATGTTATAGCGAACACAATTATATTGGACCCGGCACCTTTGACATCGAATGTAACATATTACCTGGAAAATAATGTTACTTCAAATAATCTTGGTGCTGATGGAACAACTTCTTATTCTGCAAGTGGAATAACTATTGGAACTATACCATATAAACAAATGATGAAAAATGCTAACTTACCTGCTAATAATACTAGATATATTACTGTATCCAGCACGACTGAATATAATGTTTTCAATTTTTATATGTATGCAAATTATACATCAAATGCCACGATTCAAGCTAATACTAAAGGTAATATCAGTTGGCGTACAAATACGACTACTGGAAATATAGTAAATATAACTTTATGGGATTATAATTATTCATCAGGCGCAAGAGTTCGTATTGGAAATAAGAAAATAAATATAACAGGCACAGTTCAATTAACATATCCATATACAATACCAAATTCAGAATATATTATTTCCATGAATCATAGATTAATGTTGACCATAAACACAAGCACAACATCAAGAAGTTTGGTAAGACTTTATTATGGTACCATCAGCAATCTTATTGTGAATGCAATTTTATCTGATATCACACCCCCAACCGCTCCAACAGATTTGAATTCATCAGCAGTTTTGTCGGATCTTATAGCATTATTCTGGAACGCAAGCACTGATCCCGATGATCCTGTCGCCCAGTATACCATTGAAAAAACCAATGAATCGTTTTTATTTGGAAATGGCAGGACGGCGATTAATGCAACGAACAACTACACTACTGGTTATGAATCGGATGCTTATTGGTTTACCGTGAAAAACAACGCACCGGTAAATTGTGATACTTGTCATACGGGTGCAAATTCAGGAAGAGACAACTGGACAGCAAATTTTTGGATCAAATATGATTCTACTTATTTATATTTAGCTGCTCATATGGCCGATAATGATACAGATTCAGGTGATGATGGTATCAGTATATTATTTGATGTGAATAAAACCGGGGGAACAGCACCACAGACTGATGATCGGAATTATAAACTCTATGAAGATAATACCACTGAATTCAAGAAAGGGAATGGTACTGGTTGGGTACTTCAAAACCCTGCGAACAGCAGTTTCGCTTATAGTGTAAAAGGATCTGGTGGTAAAGGTCCAAGATATGAACTCAGGATCCCATTAGCTGAAATTGGAAACCCTGGTAACGGGTCGACAATAAGATGGATGTTTAAGAATGAATGTACAAATGGTACGGATTTTTTAATTCGTGATGCAAATTTCCCAAAGACTGGTGATAATGGAAACCCTACTAATGAAGATGACCCGTCAACATGGAGTACGATAACTTTCAGAAACGGTTATGCTTATGACACGGTCGGAACCACCACATTAGCAGAAACATATTATACTGCAATGAATTTAATTAGTCAGTACCGCTACAACTTCACCGTTAAAGCAACTGATAGTAACGGAAATACAGGTCCAAGAAGTAACTATTATAATGTAACAACGAGCCACGATCAGGGTTATGCGGTTTCAGGGTATGTTAAAACCCCCCTTGGAATATTTATACCAGATGCCGTTGTGTTCATAGGTCATTATTATGTGTTAACTGACTCAACAGGCAAATTCACCCTTGAACTTGGGAACGGAACATATGATATCCAGGCAGTTAAGAATGGGATTTATTCGGACATTATCTCAAGAAACGTATCAGGAGCAGGCATCACCAATGCCAACATGACGATGTCGATCGTTTTGCTCAATATCACTTCCTGGGGCAATAACTGGACAAACAATAATAATTTATCTATTACAATAAATGTCGACACGATCGCCAAATTTAATGTTACTGCCAACCAGACTGTTACTTACAAATGGGAATATGATGGCAGCGACCAGTTCAACGATCTTGGGAATTTTACATACCCGTTTACAGTGCTTGGGACTCATTATATTAAAGCAATAGTATCCAACGGCAATGGAACGGACTCTAAGAACTGGACAGTCCAAGTTGATCCGGAAACAATAGATGTGACACTTTCTAATTTTCCTATTGATTTTGGCAATGTTTCATCAGGTATTTTAAATAAAGCGTCTGTTAACCCCTTGAATGTTACGATCGAGAGTACAACGAATGTGAATGTAAACCTTACCTTGAAAGGGACTGATTTTGTATCGGGAGGTTATAGTTTTAATGTCGGGAACATGACATATTCGAACTCTTCAACAGGGACGAAAATAGCCTTAGCCACTTCTTATGCAATTCCGATACATACTAATTGGATCAATCTGCCAAAATTATCGACCCAGGTTCGATCCATTTACTTCTGGTTGAGTATTCCTCCGGGACAGGAACCAGGCAATTATGCCAGTAATGTAACTATTCAGGGGGAAAAATACAGTTAGCGCACATGCATTTGCATGGCCTTGTAACAAACAAAACTGTGTCATTATAATAATGATAAGAACGCCACAAAGTATATATTCCAATGATGAGTATAATGATAACTGTAATGTAAATAAAAAAGAGGAAGATATATATGTATAAAAATATTTTATTGGTTGTATGCACGATCCTGGTTTTCGGGATGTTTATGCAATCAGGTACAGCATCAAATTCGAGCAGTTCGACTGCAACAGCTTATGTGCTTCAAACTATCGATGTCACATTGAGTTATCCTGAAGGATCAGGTATTGATTTCCCAGGCCTGGTCCCTGGTTCATATAACAATAGTGCTAACAGTACCCTTAATATCACTATAACTCCTTTAACGAATGTACGAACCAATATATCCCAGGCAGCCACTGGTCCCTTTGTATCCGGCTCAGATACTCTTACCATAGACAACCTGATATACAACAATCAAAGTATCTTTGAGCATACCTGGGATAATAATGTAACAATGACTACTGTTAACGGGGCCCCACCATTCCCTAACTGGAAGAACATATCCAAACCTATAGGCGGCGTTCCTCAATATAGAAATGCCTCATACTATCTGACTATTCCTGAGAATCAGCCTGCAGGCACTTACCAAACAAATATAAACATAAACGTCACTAGATGTACCACATGATGAAAGTAGCACTCTTTTTTTCTATTTTCTTGATGTTCACACCTTTAGTGTTGGCTGAAGAGGCACCGAAATATAACTTTGGAACAACTGCAGCAGCGGGAACGATACTCATGGAGCCGGGTCAGACCATGAAGGTTCCTGCTATCAATTTTTTTAATATATACGGCAACAGGATAACACATGTTACCCTTACGCTGGTAGATTCTCCAAAAGGCTGGAATGTAAAGATCGAACCTGAATTGCATGAAGTCCAGGTAAATATATCAGGTACGATCGTAACATCGACCGAGAACCTGTATGTCAGTCCATCACAGGCAATAGCTGAAATACCGGCAATACCAGTTGAAGGTACGGAATATATTAGAATGGGGGGAATAGAAGGGTATGTTCCAACAAAAGTGGCTTATCTTAATATCACCGTCCCGCCCGGGACCCCATTGGGGGGTTCATACAAAATTTCTATAAAGGCTATCGGAAGCTGGTACGGGCAGACAGCGAACGTCGCTTTATCCCAGGAGAGGAGCTTTGATTTCGAGGTTAAGACCTCGGCACATAGCTTTTCCGAGGAAGTAGTAGTACAGAAAGAAAAAACAGAGAAAACGGACTACACGATGTATATTGTTGTAGTGGTCATGTTAGTTGTCGCGATCGGAGGTTATTATGCAGGGAAAAGAAAGAAGTAACCTTTCATTAGCTTTAATGCTTCTGGTAATTGCAGCAGGGCAGGCCATAAATGTTAATGGTTTGAATAATAATGCCCCTATCATGTTTACCACTACTGTACTTGATAAAACATCCATAAATATAACTGATTTCTCTGTTGTTGTTGATGGAAGTGTGGTGGATTTTTTCTAACCTTAAAGAATAATGGCAATGCAAATGCCACGCTTTTTTCTCCCTATATAATCATTCTTGATCCAGACAATAATAGTATTGTTTATTTATACAATGATTTATACAATAATTTTAATTATAATATTACAAAAGGAGATTCGAAGAATCTTAAATATAGATGGATATATAACAGAACCGGGAGCTTTATAGCAAAATTTTTTGTGAATTTTGAAGGAAGGCAGCTAACAGCATCAAAGGACTTCGTGATACCTGAACCCTCTGCGCCCGGGAAAGTAGAAGGCGGAGGAGGAGGTGGCGGTGGCGGGGGTGGATTTGTCCCGACTGGAAGCTCTTACTGCACCACATTCATCAGGGAATTAAGGGATGGATTTTTGCATTCAAATTCCCCAACTACGTACACATTCAGGACAGAAGATTTCGGAATATATGAAGTCGTGATAACTCCTGCGAAAACCCTGGGTCTGGCTGATGTAAGGATCGTTAAATGCATATCTGACTTAAAAGGTGTCTCACAGTTCCCTGGCATTAGGTATATTTTTAATGATGTCTGGACAAGTGCAAAGGAACTTTCATTAAATGATAGTCTCGTAAGTGCAATTCTTAGATTTAAGGTAGATAGGAGCTGGCTTCTGGACAATAACATAGCTGATAGCAGCATGAAGCTTTCATGGTATGATGGGGACCAATGGATCTACCTTGGAACCGATATTATCAATAGAGATGACAAATTTGTGTACTACGAGGCTACAACCAATAGACTGGGACCTTTTATCATAGGTACTATCTCGATCCAGAGATCTTTCCCATCCTTCTCTTTATACCCGACAGATGAATTGATTGAAAATCAACTCCTTGCAGTGAAGATGATCAATGAAACGATCGTTCCTGAAAGTATTCCAGAGGCAAGCTCATCGACAACATTGAACAAATTGGTAACCATATTGATCATTATATTAGCTTTATCCATTATTGTGTATCTCAGGCGGAAAAAATAGAACTGCCCTCATCGTTAAGTATATTCCAAATTAAATCATACGATGAAGCATGTCAAAGCAAGTTTATTTGGACCATAGCGCTACAACTGCTGTTGACCCTTCGGTCACAGAATCTATGCTTCCTTATTTTTCTGAAAAATACGGGAATCCCTCAAGTCTCTACAGCATCGGGCGGCAATCAAGAAGAGCTATTGAAGAATCAAGGCAAAAAGTCGCTGACCTCATAGGTGCCAAGAAAGAAGAGATCATTTTCACCGGCAGCGGAACAGAATCTGATAACCTTGCAATAAAAGGGATCGCATTGAAGATGCGAAATATTGGCGACCATATCATAACAAGTTCAATTGAACATCATGCAGTCCTGCACACATGCAAATACCTTGAGAGAAATGGTTTCAAAGTCACCTATCTCCCGGTCAGCAAAGAAGGGCTTGTTGACCCCGATGATGTTGAAAAAGCTATCACTGCGAAAACAATACTTATCACAATAATGCATGCCAATAATGAAATAGGAACGATACAGCCCATAGAGGAAATTGGCAGTATGGCAAAAGAAAAGAACATACCGTTCCATACGGATGCGGTACAAACACTGGGAAAGATCCCTGTGAATGTGGACGCTCTTGGCGTTTCACTGTTATCAATGAGCGCCCACAAGATATACGGACCAAAAGGCGTGGGAGCACTTTACCTGAGAAAAGGCACGTTCGTGGAACCACAGATGCATGGCGGCGGGCATGAAAGAAACATCCGTTCAAGCACGGAAAATGTTCCCGGGATCGTGGGTTTTGGGAAAGCTTGCGAGCTTGCAAAGGTGCATCTTCCCGATGAGGCAAACCTGGTAAAATTGAGGGATTCACTCATAAAAAAGGTTCTTGAGATCAAGGACTCGTATCTTAATGGGCATCCTACAAAACGCCTCCCTGGCAATGCAAATTTCAGGTTCAGTTATATCGAGGGGGAATCCATGATATTAAACCTTGATATGAAAGGTGTGGCCGCATCAACTGGTTCTGCATGTTCATCCACATCCCTTGAGCCTTCGCATGTTCTCCTGGCTATCGGGCTTAGGCCAGAGGAGTCGCATGGATCTCTCAGGTTGACCCTTGGACGGGAAAATAAACAGGAAGATATCGATTATGTTCTTTCGATCTTACCTGATATCGTGAATAAGTTACGAATGATGTCACCGTTTGGGGGGTAGAACATGACTGACGGGTACAGCGAAAAAGTGATGGAACATTTTGCAAATCCACGAAATGTAGGCGAGATAAAAGATGCAGACGGAATTGGTAAGGTTGGCAACCCTGTGTGCGGCGACGTTATGTGGATATACATAAAAGTCAGGGACAACAGGCTTGAAGATGTCAAGTTCAAGACCTTTGGCTGCGGCGCCGCGATCGCCACAAGCAGCATGATCACTGAATTAGCAAAAGGTAAGACCCTGGAAGAAGGTCTCAAAATATCACGCGGGGATGTGGCTGAAGCGCTGGATGGGCTTCCCACAATTAAATTGCACTGCTCTAACCTCGCAGCGGATGGATTGCATGCAGCGATCAAGGATTACCTGGAAAAAACCGGGAAGAAGATGCCCTGATCAAGATACTTTTATCTTTCCCCGTCTCTCCTGGAGAAGTTCAATGAAATCATCTTTATCATTGAATTTTTCAAGTTCCTTATCATCAATGACCACAGTTCCCTCGATATTCTTTGTTTTGGTAGCTCCGTGTATTATCAACAGTGACTGTGTGTGAGTTACCTCAGATATACTGCTCATAAGATGCGCTTTCTTTAATATCGTTCTTGAATATTGCGCAACACCTGTCAATATCGTGGCATCCTCATCCTTCCTGTTCGATGTCTGTGAAACTGCATCAAATGGCGCATGCGAAATAGGCATGACATCAAAACCCATTTCCTGGAGCATCGAGAAAACATTTGAATGTTCAGCTGTTGTATTTTGCTTCTGTGTGTTATCCGAATGGAGTTTGTCAAATAAATTGACCGAAACCGTGAATCCCTTGTCCATTAATTCTTCAAGCTTCATGGCTACATCGACACTTGCTGCCATTTCCCCTTCCTCGTACTTGCTTATGGTCCTGCGGGAAACGCCAAGCATTGAAGCAAGAGCGCCAAGGGATATGTTTTTCTTGATACGTTCCTCTTTTAAGATATGCCCTTCAAGATTTACATAGAGACCGCCATGCTCAGCATATATTAAAGGAGGTAAATCATCGATGAAATAATCCTTCATTGTCATAATATCAAAGGCAGGAACGCCGTACCTGAAATAGACAACGCCTGTTTCCAGTGAATGATCGCGGGTTTTCTCACCGATGACAATGGGATATCCATGCAACTGTTTTGACAGTAATTGCATTTCCAGTGAAGTTTGTTCGTTTAACCCATCGATATTTGAGATAACCTTTATCAGGAGCAATGTATTATCTCGTCTTGCCGCTATGTCAAAACTCCTGGGGCGGATATCGCAGTGTACAGAAACGACAAAACCTGCCCTGCCAAGAATGACGAATGCATTATCGATGAGCGAGTCTTTATTCATTAAATTTTGATTGTTTTTAGTTATATATAAGATATTGCCAAGAATTTTTATAACGTGGGGTAGAGGGGTAGACATATTATATAAGATTTTCTATGGCTAATTTTATAAAAATCTATAGCTATAGCTAAAAAAGGAGAACAATTTCTGTTCCCATTAAACACCCAAGACAGACAATTTTTCGCTTCTATCAATCAGTTATGAAGATAGCCCCCCGCCCAAAGGGAGCACGCAAAAGCGAATGTGCGCCTACCCGCAAGAAT
>Ga0209540_10000659_pt1 | contig 29962 bp, 22 predicted proteins | sample BarGraIncu01121A_FD_184501 | JGI IMG/M metagenome (GOLD analysis project Ga0209540, IMG submission 184501) | Arctic peat soil microbial communities from Barrow, Alaska - Barrow Graham LP Incubations 011-21A (SPAdes) (version 2) | ecosystem: Environmental > Terrestrial > Soil > Wetlands > Peat... | reverse complement strand
ATTAACCGAACTGATTGCCCTAAACAATGTAGCACAACCGAGTATGGTATCGATCCAGCTGAATGGAGAATTTGTGGTACGCGATGATTATGATTCAACATTGGTAAAAGAAGGCGATGAAGTTGATTTTTTGTATTTTATGGGAGGAGGGTCTAACAGTTATCAGTTATCAGTTAACAGTGAACCAATTTCTAATTCAACAATTCAATAAACAACATGGATTTTACAGAAGAACAAATACAACGATATAGTCGACACATACTGCTGCAAGATGTAGGTGTGGAGGGACAAGAAAAGATAAACAATGGCAAGGTGCTGATTGTGGGTGCGGGTGGACTTGGTGCACCTATTGCACTTTATCTGGCAGCTGCAGGAGTAGGTACCATTGGTATTATTGATGGTGATGTAGTGGATTTAAGTAACCTGCAACGACAAGTTATTCACTTTACCCCCGATGTAAATAAACCGAAAGTGATCTCGGCAAAAGAAAAAATAAATCTGATCAATCCTGATGTAAAGGTCATCACTTATCAGAAATTACTGACTGCAGAAAATGCATTGGAAATTATAAAAGACTATGACTTTGTGGTGGATGGCACGGATAATTTTCCGGTGAAATTCCTTATAAACGATGCTTGTGTGATTGCCAAAAAACCATTCTCGCACGGTGGTATTCTTCGTTTCGACGGACAAACACTGACCTATGTGCCGGGTTCGGCCTGTTACCGATGCTTGTTTCACTCACCACCACCGCCTAATGCTGTTCCAACCTGTTCGCAAGCAGGTGTTTTGGGAGCTATAGCCGGAATGTTGGGTACTATACAAGCAGCTGAGGTATTGAAATATCTGACCGGTGTGGGCGATTTACTTACTAACCGACTGCTGACGTTCAATGCCAAAACGATGGAATTTCGCACTATAAAAGCTAAACCAACAGCCAGTTGTCCGGTTTGCGGAACGCATCCAACGGTTACAGGTTTGATTGATTACGAACAAGCGGTTTGTGATATCGAAAGTCATAGAAAGCAGAAATAGGTAGATATCCGCTGGAAATGAATCCAATTTCACCGGAAAACGATCGGAATCGGGGAAATGTGGATAAGAATCCGGCGAAAAGCGATTGTCATCGACGGAATGTTGATAAGAATCCCCGAGAAAGCTATCGATATTTGGGAAATGTCGATCGGAATTCCTAAAATGAGAATCGATAGTGCTCAGGCAGACAATAATTATATTACAAATAGCTTAAAAACAATGGTCTATGGGTCTACGCAGATTGGGTTGTGTAATAATATCCAAACTGATTAGATTCTCAATAAAGAATAATATGGCAACAACAGAAATTAAACTTGATCCTAGTACTAAAAAATTATCTCTGATTGGTTTCAGTGGTGATTTTGATAAGTTGGTAGCGGTTTTTACTTTAGCCACCGGCGCTGCCGCTGTGGGGTATGAGGTGAATGTGTTTTTTACCTTCTGGGGACTGGATGCTATCAAAATAAAACAAGGTCGCAGTCCGGTTGGTAAAGGTTTTTTACCCAAAGTGTTTGGTCTTTTCATGGGTGGACTGAAAAGTGCACCGGTAAGCCGACTGAACTTTGGGGGCATTAGTCCGAAGATATTCCGCCACTTGATGCGTAAAAACAATGTGGCTACACTCGAAGAACTTGTAGAGGCAGCTAAAGTATTGGGCATTAATTTTTATGCCTGCGAAATGGCGATGCATATTCTTGGTATTCAGAAATCAGATTTGATTCCCGAAGTAAAAGATGTACTCGGTGTGGCTACGTTTTTGAAAATTGCAGACGGAGGACAGACGTTGTTTATTTAATTCATAATTTTTAATTCACAATTCATAATTAAGATGGCAAACTATAAACTGGATATAACAAAAGAGCATTGTCCAATGACTTTTGTGAAGACAAAGATTGAACTTTCGAAACTGAAATCGGGCGATACGCTTGAAGTACTGCTTACTGAAGGAGAACCACTTGAAAATGTGCCCAGAAGTTCAACAGAGCAGGGATTCAAAGTGCTTTCGATAACAGAAACTGAAGTAAAAGGAATTCATCAAATCGTAATTGAGAAATGATACGCGTACCTCAACATATTATCAACGCTATTTTTGAACAGGCGTACAACGAACTGCCGAATGAAACCTGCGGATTGTTAGGCGGAACTCCTACTGAGGTGCTGAAGCATTTCCCGTTGACGAATATTGACCATAGTCCCGAACATTTTTCGTTCGACCCTGCCGAACAGTTCAAAGTGCTGCGTGAAGCGCGTGCCGAAGGCTTGCAAATCATAGCTAACTTTCATAGTCATCCCGAAACGCCTTCGCGTCCTTCGGAAGAAGATATACGTTTAGCTTACGATCCGAACATTCTGTATTTTATCGCCTCACTGGCTGCCGAAATACCGGTTTTGAAAGCATTCAAAATCCAAAACGGAAAAGTGACGGAAGAAGAAATTGAGATCAGTAATCAGTAATTGGCAGTTTTCAGCAATTATACTGTTACACCATTGAACGATTACATAGTTACACCAATACATCCTTTAACCCTTGCACTATCATGAATCTCGAAACATTAGAAGTACTACAACGAAACATTTCCTTGCTGACGGAAAATTCGGTTCCCGAATACGAATACATTCCGCAGCACGACACGGCATTGCCATCGTTGGAAAAATTGAGCGAAGTGGTGGATTTGCTTCGTGCAGTGGTTTTTCCCGGTTATCATGGTCAGGCAATTGTGAATTCCACCAATTTGGAATACCATTTGGGCGTAAACATTGAGCGATTATACGGACTCCTTTCGGAGCAAATATACAATGGATTAAGCTTTAATAATGATGAAAATGCTCATGACAATAAAGCAGCTGCTCAGCAAATAGCATTGACATTTATAGATAAAATCCCCGAACTAAAACGCCTGTTGGCAACCGATATCAAAGCTACTTTTGATGGTGATCCGGCGGCAAAAAGTTATGGTGAAGTGATATTTTGTTACCCATCCATTCGGGCGGTGTTCAATCACAGGGTAGCACACGAACTGCTTAAATTAGGTGTTCCGGTTATTCCGCGTGTAATTTCTGAGTTGGCTCATTCCGAAACGGGTATCGATATCCATCCCGGAGCACAAATCGGCGAATACTTTAGCATTGATCATGGTACCGGCGTAGTAATCGGGGAGACAACGGTAATTGGGAGTAGGGTGCGTATCTACCAGGGTGTTACGCTTGGGGCTAAACGATTCACCTACGACGAAGACGGTAATCCTCTAAACATACCCCGTCATCCTATTCTCGAGGATAATGTGGTGGTATATGCCAACGCCAATATCCTTGGTCGCATAACCATCGGTAGGGATTCTACCATCGGTGGTAATGTTTGGCTAACTGCCGACGTTCCGCCGGGTTCACGCATTCTACAACAAAAAGCAATTGTAAGTTCGTTCTACGATGGAGCAGGAATCTAAAGCCCCCTAATCCTCCGAAGGGGGGACTCTAAGGCTTATTCTCTTTTAAATAAATTTTGAAAATATATAATAACAACACTTTCTATTCCCTCTTTAGGGGGTTAGGGGGCTAATAACTTAAATATTATGGCAAAGAATGATTTACAGCGCAGTATAACTACTGCTACCGCCAGACAACTGGCCACTACTACCAAGACGGCACCTCAAATGGGTTCAATCACCCCACGTTTATTGCTTAAATTATTGCCATGGGTGCAAGTAGGTTCCGGAACATACCGTGTAAACAGAACCAAAGTAGAATTGAAAAGTTCCGAACGTATCGAAGTCGAATTTTTGGATGGCGTTCCCGGCTTTAGTGTAGAATCTTTTCGTCGCATTCCGCTATTCTCGCATATAGACGAAGATATTGTAAATCGATTGGCTAAGAAATTTCAGGTAGAACAGGTAGAATTAGGTGGCTCTTTGATTAAAGAAGGTAAGGATCCTCAAAAGTTCTTTATTGTGGCTAAAGGTCAGGCTGAAATTTTGGGAAAAGGAACTCATGGCGAAACATTGCGTATCGCTCTTTTGTCGGAAGGTGAGTATTTCGGTGAGGCAGATATCATTTCAGACAAACCATCATCGGTTACGGTTCGAACCATTACCGAAGGTGTTTTCTTTACGCTGAACCGTGCCGAATTAGAAAGTATTATCAAAGAAGTGCCTAACTTCCGCGAGCAGTTCCAAAAGGCCGTAGACGAGCACTTGCGTTTGAAAGCAACTGTGAATACTCACGGCGAAAAACATATCGACCTGGTTTCCGGTCACGAAGAAGATAATATTATTCCTGAAACGTATATTGATTACGAAGAAAATCCACGCGAATATTCATTGAATACATTGCAAACGGTGGTTCGTGTTCACACTCGTGTATCGGATTTGTATAATGATCCACTTAATCAGTTGGAACAACAAATGCGTTTAAGCATCGAAAGTATCAAAGAACGTCAGGAATGGGAATTGATCAACAACCGTCATTTTGGATTGTTGGAAAGTGTTGAGCCGGGCTATCGTATCAGCACCCGTTACGGCGCACCAACTCCTGATGATTTGGACGAATTACTTTCGTTAGTTTGGAAATCAGCATCGTTCTTTTTAGCTCATCCACGTGCTATTGCGGCTTTTGAACGTGAATGTACCTGGCGTGGTGTGCCTCCTGTAACTACCAACGTATTTGGTGTTCCGGTTATTACATGGCGTGGTGTTCCTATTATCCCGAGCGATAAAATAGAAATTAAAGGCCAATACCTGACGAACCGCGGGGTAGGGACTACCAGTATTATTTTGGTACGTACCGGTGAGGCTGAACAAGGTATCGTAGGTTTGCATCAAACTGGCATACCGGGCGAAATTGCTCCAAGCCTTTCGGCTCGTTTAATGGGATTGGATAAATTTGGTGTGGCTTCCTATCTGTTGACAAAATATTTCTCATTGGCTTCATTGACCGACGACGCCATTGCCGTATTGGAAAATGTGGAAGTGGGCTATTATCACGACTATCAAAATCGTAAAACGGTAGAGAAATAAAATTTAATGGAGAGTGATAAGTGGTGGAAGAATACCTCCAGAACAACCACTTATCATTGATAATTAATCATTAACCATTAATCATTCTATTTTATGTCAATACTAAATAATCTTTCACTCAACGCTGTACCCGAAGCGGGTAACTGGGGCGCATTGCCCGATACGGCGACTATTGGAAGCGAATGGACTGATCTGAGTCGGTTGCGTCAGCTTGCTGGTAGTTTTTGTCCACAAGAGGCACAACAAATCGCGTCGCAGATTATTCCCGACGATTTGAATCTGGAAAGTGTTTTCGCATCGTTCACGCAGTTGCAAAACCCTGTCGGCATTGGTACAGGTGGATTTATTTTGCCCGATTATCAGGCAGGATTGCCATTTACCGACGATTTGAGCAAATTGTTTTTCCCGGATAGTCCGCAAGCTGCAAAGCAAAACGATTTGTCGTCGGCTGCCGAAAGTCAGTTTGCCGACACTACTTATTCCGATTACTCTTTTTTGCGTGATCAGGAGTTTAGTTATAGTCGTCGCGATACCTTCGATGTGCAGACTATTCGTAGGGATTTCCCTATTTTACATCAAAAAGTAAACGGAAAGGATCTAATCTGGTTTGATAATGCAGCTACTACGCAAAAACCATTGCATGTAATTAATACCTTGTCGCGGTTTTATCAAAACGATAATTCGAACATTCACCGTGCAGCGCATACTCTTGCAGCACGGTCGACAGATGCGTATGAAGGTGCCCGCGAGAAGGTTCAAAAGTTTATCAATGCATCAAGTACCGACGAAATCGTGTTTGTGCGTGGAACCACCGAAGGTATCAACCTTGTGGCGCAAACCTACGGACGTAAATTTATTCAGGAAGGCGACGAAATCATTGTTTCCACGCTCGATCATCATGCTAACATTGTGCCCTGGCAACAATTGGCAAAGGAGAAAAAAGCAAAATTACTGGTTATTCCTATCAACGATAATGGTGAGATTATTCTGGAAGAATACGAACGTTTACTGTCGCCACGTACCAAGATTGTATCCTTTGGGCATGTGAATAATACTTTTGGAACCATTCTGCCAATAAAAACAATGATTGATTTGGCCAAACGGTATGGTGCACGAGTGCTTATCGATGGAGCGCAATCAATAGCCCACACGCCGGTAGATGTTCAGGAACTGGGCTGTGATTTCTTTGTCTTTTCGGGTCATAAAATCTATGCTCCCAATGGAATTGGTGTTGTCTACGGCAAAAAAGAATTGTTGGAAATACTCCCTCCATGGCAAGGTGGCGGCAATATGATTCAGAATGTGACCTTCGAAGAAACTACTTTCAATGGACCTCCTGCACGTTTTGAAGCAGGTACACCTAACATTGCAGATGCAGTGGGACTAGGAGCGGCGCTTGATTATGTAAGTCACGTAGGTTTGATCAATATATCAAAATACGAGCATTATCTGACCGAATATGCCCGCGAGCATCTGGCTAAAATCAACGGTTTGCGTTTAATTGGCAATCCACGCGAACGGGTGAGTGTCGTTTCCTTCGAATTGAATAATGTTCCGACACCCGAAGTGGGTCGGTTACTCGACAAAGAAGCAGGAATTGCACTTCGCGCAGGTCATCACTGCGCTCAGCCGGCATTGCGTCGTTTGGGCGTAGAGGCTACTGTTCGTCCATCATTCTCATTCTATAATACAACAGATGAGATAGATAGATTAGTTGATGCAGTAAGAAGAATTCAAGCAAACAGATAAAAAAATAAAACACTTAACTCATTGGCGGGGTGGCATTTTGCCATCCCGTTGGTATTTACATTATGTCAGTAATTATTAGACAAATTCAGCCCGAAGATAACGCACTATTAGCGGAGCTGATCAGAGAAATTTTTCGCGAATTTCATATCGACCGACCGGGTACAGTTTACACCGACCCAACAACCGATAATTTATTTGAATTATTTCAGGTAGAAAAATCGATTTACTGGGTGGCCGAAGAAGATGGAGTGGTGCTTGGTGGTTGCGGAATTTATCCAACCTCTGGACTTCCTCAGGGCTGTGCCGAATTGGTGAAATTTTATCTGTCGGCTACATCCCGAAAAAGCGGGCTTGGTAGACTTTTACTACAAATGACCTTGAACTCAGCCAAGCGTCATGGCTATTCCGAGATTTATCTGGAGAGTTTCCCTGAACTGGAACAAGCTGTTGCGGTTTATAAAAAGGCCGGATTCAAACACATTCACCAGCCTCTGGGCAACTCGGGTCATCATGCCTGTACTGTTTGGATGAAGCGAAGAATTTCGGTGGCGAGATAATAAACCATATACTAAACAGCTAATTATGAGCATTGAAATAGCCGTAAGAACAAATTCAATGGCCTATGCAGAGGATTTTAGACGAATTAATGAAGATTGGATTTCTGCCAATTTTTGGCTGGAGGAGTCGGACATTCAGGTGTTGAGCAATCCACAAAAATACATTTTGGATAAAGGTGGCAATGTGTTTATCGCTTTGTTGAATGATAAACCTGTAGGTACATGCGCACTGCAGGTGCATGATGCTTTAACCTGCGAATTGGCCAAGATGGCCGTGGATAATCATGCACAAGGAAGTGGTATCGGTTTTTTGTTGGGTACCACCCTTATTGATAAAGCACGTGAGCGGGGTTTTAGTCGTATTATATTGGAGGGAAATACAAAGATGAAAGCTTCGATATTGTTGTACCGGAAACTTGGATTTACCGAAGTGGCATTTTCGAAAATTGAACATACTGTAGCAAGCCACAAACGCTGCAATATAGTTATGGAATTAAAGCTTTCCCCTCTTCCACAACCTGAATATTATATTTGAATTCAGGTCTTTTAATGTCTTGTTTTTATTGAATTTAGTCTTATCTTTTAAGAAATTACTAAAAAATGAATATATATACCATAAGTATGGTATCAAGGATGCCCTACTAATGGTATTTCGGGGCTTTTCCACATTATATATCTTTGCATTATCGAAAGAAACTTTAATTCTTGGTAGTTCAGGAACTATAGAATTCTTAATAACATATAAACAGGTATAAAAATGGAACGAAGTATTTATTACAACACGCTACATGCACTGGTCGATTCTCTGAATCAGCAGAGTGGTGCACACCCAACTGAAAACAGTCAATTATCATTATCGGCTATTACATTTTCTTCTCTACCTATCTCTTCTAATTCGATGCGAATGCGTTGCTGCATGTCGTGCTAGTATCTCACCATCCTATTTAATTTTTTGCGCAACTCTTTTTTCAATCGGGATTTTAGCAGAACAATTTTAAAATTGATTTTTAGTGATTATTCTTATTACTCTATTGAGGTAAATCCCTCAATGGATGTATCTATCTATTAATATCCCCGTGTATTTTTCATTGTTCATACATTGAACTTTACCCGATAATAAATAAAAAAATTACATGACAAAATTATCATTTTCAGGAACACACGAAAGGTTCCCGAGTCACCTTCGTCGTAAATTTCAAATAATATTACTTGCTTTGGTTTGCACTGTCACTGCTTATGCACAACAGGGAACAATCAAAGGGACGGTTCTTGATGAAAATTCAACAAATTCTATTATAGGTGCAACCGTTAGATTAAAAGGACAACAAGCTGGAACAGTTACTGATGCAAAAGGTAACTTTAGTTTAAATGCGAAAACATTGCCCGTTACTCTATTGATTAGTGGCATTGGCTATAAAACTCAGGAAATAGATGTGTATGAAACAGAGCCCATTACTATTAATCTGGCCGAAGAACAGAACAGATTGTCGGAAGTAGTAGTTACTGCATTGGGTATCTCGAAAGAAAAGAAATCGTTGGGATACACTATCCAGTCGCTCAAGAACAAAGACCTTGAAAATACGAAGGAGACTAATCTTTTGAATAGTCTTACCGGTAAATTGGCCGGAGTTCGTATTACCAATTCGCAAGGCGACATGGGATCTTCACGTATCGTTATTCGTGGTGAAACGTCTATAGCCGGAAATAATCAACCACTGTTTGTAGTGGATGGAGTGCCGGTAGATAACTCACAGTTGAATACCTCCGGTGGGGCCGCAGCTTCGCGCGATTTTAAGAATGCTATTGCCGACCTCAACCCCGAAGACATTGAGTCACTAAGTGTGCTGAAAGGACCAAATGCTGCTGCTCTTTACGGATCGCGTGCTGCGCATGGTGTTATTCTTATCACCACAAAATCGGGAAAAGGTCAAAAAGGACTGGGTGTAACGTTGACCTCCGGTATTACCGTTTCAAATGTTACCACTTTGCCAGATTATCAGAACGTATTTGGACAAGGATCAAATGGTAAGTTTAGCTATGTAGATGGTAAAGGAGCCGGAATTAATGATGGCGTTGATGAAAGTTGGGGGCCTAAAATGGATGGTCGTTTGATTCCTCAATTTTCTTCAAATGGCGTGGCTGTTCCGTTTGTAGCTCATCCTGATAACGTAAAGGACTTTTTCAATACCGGTCTTACTTTTGATAATGGTGTTTCTGTTGCTGGATCTGATGCTAAATCTGATTTCCGCTTGGGAGTAAATAACCAAAAACAAAAAGGAACAGTGCCTAATAGTGAGGTAAACAAAACAAACTTCACGATTAACTCTAACTATCAATTGTCTAAAAATATAAAGGTAGGTGTTACGGCTGACTATATCGTTACCAATGCTCCAACGCTTCCGGGAGGTCCATTGGGTAACCGTGCCGCAGGGGTAATGCTTCAGTTCCTTTGGTTCGGGCGTCAGGTAGATATCAACCAACTCAAGAATAACTGGAGCAACAACTGGAACAATAGCTATTACAGCAATCCATACTGGAATGCTAATTATAATACTACCAGTCAGCAACGTAACCGATTAATTGGTGATATACATCTGGAAGCTAAAATTATTGACGGGCTTAACTTTAAATTCCGTACAGGAACCGATTATTATAACGATCGCCGAAAATATACTATCAAATATGGTACAAGTGGTACTCCTTACGGATCGTATGCCGAAGATGCTTATACTGTTGACGAAAAAAACACAGAAGCTATCTTACAATATACTAAGAAGCTGAATGAAGATTTCAGCTTAGATGCTCTTGCCGGATTCAATGTTCGTAATCGCAGTTATGCTAACAATTACCAGAAAGCACCACGTTTAGCTGTGCCGGACTTGTATACATTGACCAACTCGCGCGATGCACTTACATCGTCGAACTCATTTTCAAATTTGAGAGTGTACAGTGGTTATGCTTCAACGCAATTGGGCTATAAGAATTATGCCTATCTGAATCTGACAGCCCGTAACGATTGGTCGTCGACATTGCCCAGCAGTAACCGTTCTTATTTCTATCCATCCATCAACGGAAGTTTAGTATTGTCCGAAGCATTGAATCTAAAAAGCAATACGCTTGATTTCTTGAAACTACGTGGCGGTTGGTCGGAAGTAGGTAATGATGCTGATCCTTACCAATTGTCTACCGTTTACAATTTTCAAACAGCATTCGACGGAAATCCGATTCAAACATCTTCGCAAAAGAAACTGAATCCGGACCTGAAACCCGAAACAACCCGTTCTACAGAGTTTGGTCTCGAATCATCTTTCTGGAAAAATAGACTGCATTTTGATGTTGCATATTATAACACCAATAGTTTTGACCAAATTCTGGAAATAAAAACAACTGCTGCAAGTGGTTATACTTCCCAACTAATCAATGCCGGAAGAATAAACAATCACGGTATCGAAATTCAATTGGATGGAAGTCCAGTTCAAGGTCGTAATTTCAAATGGAATGTTGGTTTGAATTATTCCAGCAACAAAAGTAAAGTCGAAATTCTTGACTATGCAGGAAAAATTCAAAACTATACAATTGGTTCTTCTGGCGGTGTAGATGTATTGGCATCGGTAGGAAAAGCTTATGGTACATTGTATGGCACAGCATATCTGCGCGATGCAAGTGGAAATATTGTAGTTGGTGCTAACGGATTGCCGAAAGCCGATCCTCAAAACAGAGTATTGGGGCATTATACACCCGATTGGTTAGGTGGTATCACCAATACGCTTACTTACAAACATTTGGAACTTTCATTCCTTATTGATGCAAGTGTGGGTGGAAAAATATTTTCGGGAACCAACCGAACTGGTAATTATACCGGGGTGTTAGCACAAACTCTTCCGGGTCGCGATGCAGCCCATGGCGGATTAAACTATTATTATCCGGGCAATAACGCTACAAACACAAAAACGTTGCTAACCGGTGCTGCTGCTCCAAATGGTGAAGTAGTATATGATGACGGAGTTATCTTTACAGGTGTATATGCCAATGGAGCTGCCAATACTCAGGTAATCAGTGCTCAGGAATATTACAAAGCATCGTATAATATCAGCGAAGCCTATATTTACAGTTCAAGTTTTGTGAAGTTGAGAGAAGTAAAACTTACTTATAATTTCAACAAAAAACTGATTAAAAAAATTGGATTTGAGGGAGCAAGTATTACTGCTACAGGTCGTAACCTGTTCTTTATTTACAAGTCGGTACCTAATATTGATCCTGAAACAGCATTCAGCACAGGAAATGCTCAAGGACTGGAAAGTCTTGCATTGCCAACTACCAGAAACTTTAGCTTTAATGTCAATCTCAAATTTTAAAAACAGGAAATCATGCTAAAAAAACTATCGTATATAATTATATTTGCACTTGCATTAAGCTCTTGCAACAGCACATTGGATGAAATCAATAAAAATCCAAATGCAACTGAAACGCCACTGGCGCCTTACCTGTTAACGGGAACATTAAAGCAGGGTGCAGATCTTTATTGGGGTTCGGAAAGTAATTTTAATTCATCTTTGTTGTTTGTTCAGCACTGGGCAAAGATTCAGTATGCCGAACCTGACAGATATGATGTGTCCAACACTAGTTTCACCTCTTTGTGGAATACGGGCTATTCAACGCTCATTACGGACTTGAACACGATACTGAATTTCTCAGATCAACAGGCTAATTCAAACTATAAAGGAATTGCACTGACATTGCGTTCATGGACATTCTTATTGCTGACAGATGCTTATGGAAGTATTCCTTACAAAGAAGCTGGTCTGAAAGTAACACCGGCTTATAATACTCAAAAAGAAGTGTATACCGGATTGCTCGAAGATTTGAAGCAAGCTCAATCTTTGCTAGGTACTGCCAATGGTGCTGTCACCGGTGATTTGGCTTATAAAGGCAATATCACGAAATGGAAAAAACTGGTAAACTCGCTTCGTTTGCGTATAGCTTTACGTATTTCGGATAAAGAACCTGCATTGGCCAAACAAGCAGTGATTGATGCAACTACAGATGCCGCCGGTGTAATTAGTAGCAACAGTGAAATATTCCAGTTTATTTACACCAGTTCGCCGCAACAAAATCCGGCTTCAGCCTGGTTCGAGACCCGCGATGATTATCGTATATCTAAGACCCTGGTTGATAAATTATATGAATTGTCCGATCCACGTTTACCGGTGTATGCACAACTACCTTCTGATGCAAGTGTAGGTAAATATGTTGGTGGAGCTAATGGGTTGTCAAATAGTGATGCTAATAGTCAGGGTTTTGCCAAAACATCAAAACCGGGTACTTACTTCTTAACTTCGCAATCGCCGGCAGTAATTTTTACTTACTCCGAAGTGTTATTCGATCTTTCTGAAGCTGTGGCTCGTGGTTACATTGCAGGTGATGCTGAGCAATTCTATAAAAATGCAATTACAGCATCGTTCAACCAATTTGGTATTACCGATGCAACCGTTATCTCCAATTATCTTAACCAGCCAATTGTGAAATACGATGCAACGAATTATGCCAAGTCAATAGGTACACAAAAATGGATTGCATTTTTCGGACAGGGATTGGATGCTTTTGCAGAATGGAGAAGACTTGATTATCCTCAATTGACTGCAGGCCCCGCTACCGTATTGGACGGACAGATACCTTCGCGTTTCTTTTATCCGGGTACTGAGCAATCGTTGAACGGTACAAGTTATCAGGCATCGGTAGCAGTTCAGGGAAAGGATTTGCTTACTACAAAACTGTGGTTTGATGCGAAATAAGGCGGGCTCTGAAAAGAATAACCAGCTGTCGTTTTCAACCACTATATAAATAATTCAATACAAAGTCATTCAGCAATTATCATCCCTTTTTATAGGAGATAATTGTTGAATGCATTTTGTTTAATGAAATAATGAATCCGAGCATATGAAACAGAGAATAAACATTATTATCGCATTTCTCATTGTTATCTTTTATTTCGAACCGCTACAGGCTTGTACTACTGCCATTGTTTCGGGGAAATATACCGCCGATGGGCGTCCTTTGCTTTTTAAGCAGCGAGATACTCCCCAACTGGAAAATAAGTTGGTGGCTTTTCAGGATGGAAAATATCCTTATCTTGGATTAGTAAACACCAAAGATACGCTTGGGAAAGAGGTGTTTGGAGGTTTCAATAAAGCCGGGTTTGCAATAATGAATTCGGCATCGTACAATCTGAATCCGAACGATTCGGGCAAAGATGATGGTGCCGATGGTTTGATAATGAAACTGGCTTTACAAAAATGTGCTACGTTGGCTGATTTTGAGCATTTGCTTGATTCGCTACCGAAACCGCTGAATGTGAGTTCAAATTTTGGTGTAATTGATGCTAAAGGTGGTGCTGCTTATTATGAAACCGGAAATTATAACTACAAGAAGTACGATGCAAATAATCCCGATATTGCTCCGTTGGGTTACCTTGTTCGGACTAATTTTTCCTATTCGGGCGACAGAAAACAAGACAAAGGATTATCCCGTTATCAGGCTGCCCAGGATTTGCTGTATCAGGCATCATTGACGAACACTATTTCGGTGGATTTCTTTATCAACGTATCCCGAAGCCTGAAACACGGCATTACGCATACTAATTTGTATGATGATATTCATGCGAGTGGGAGTGAGGCTGCTTTTTCGGCTTTTCGCGATTATATACCCCGCTATGTAACGGCCTCGTCCATTGTTGTTCAGGGAATTACTAAAAATGAATCGCCTAACCTAACTACGATGTGGACTACTCTAGGCTCTCCATTGACTACTGTTGCTATTCCGGTTTGGATTACTTCCGGTCTGAAATTACCCGAAATTTTAGTAGCGGATAAGCAAGGAAAAGCAAAGTTGAACGATTGGTCGTTGCAGTTAAAAAAACAACTGTTCCCCATCGAAAGGGGCGAGGGAGCTGATTATATCAATCTGTCGGCCTTGTTGACTAAAGATCAGAAAGGAATTCTGCAAAAGATACTTCCAATTGAGAAACAGGTACAATCGCAAGTTTCAGTGTATCAACATAAATGGAGAACAGCCGGTGCGATTGATGAAAAAGAAATTCTACTGTTTTATAACTGGGTGGATAAGTTTATCAGCCAGTCGTACCACGATACATTTGATATCCAAACAAATTTTTAATTCAACAAAAAAAACATAACAATGAAATCATACGCAAAACTTTTTATACTGTCTCTGATAGTAATTACTCTGTCATCGTTCGATCAACAACCGGGCTATGTTATCAATGGCTCAATCAATATCTCTTCGGGTACAATATACCTCAAGAACTTCAGAAACAAGACATTCTTTACTCTTGATTCGGCTAAAATTGTAAATGGTAAGTTCAGTTTCAAAGGCAATGTCAAACGTGCCGATTTATTTGGCTTGACTCTCAACCGCGAAGAATCGTTCAGTCCGTATTATATTTTTATTGAAAATAATCCTATTCAGGTAAGTATTGATACGGCTAATGTTCGCTCGGCAAAAATTACCGGCTCGGCATCCAACAGCCTTTTCGAGAAATATAAGGCAAAGCAGTCCGGCTTCGGTATTGACTCATTGATTAAGGCGAACCCTGCTTCAACTGTTGCGGCCTATATCCTCTATCGTAATTTTGCCGGTTCTTTAAGTCCTAAAGAGATAGAAAACGATTTGGCTTTATTCGATCCTTCCTTAGCCGATTTAGCTTATATAAAGGAGCTGAAAGAGATTGTTGCGGTAAAAAAGAAGGTGGAAACGGGTAAGACGGCAACTGACTTCTCGGGCACTACACCTGATGGTAAAACCATTCAGCTTTCCAGCTATTATGGAAACTATCTGTTGCTTGATTTCTGGGCATCATGGTGTGGTCCTTGTCGCCGTGCAAATCCGGAGTTGGTGAGAGTGTACAACAAATACAAATCAAAGGGCTTTAATATATTTGCTGTTTCGCTCGATCAGAAAAAGGAAAGTTGGACTAGTGCCATTGCCAAAGATGGTCTGACATGGGTTCATGTTTCGGATCTTAAATTTTGGGACAGTGCACCTGCAAAATTATACGCGGTACGTACTATACCGTCTAATTTCTTAATTGATCCCAAAGGTAATATTATTGCCCGCAATTTAGAAGGTGCAGAGTTGGATGAAAAATTGAATGAATTATTTAAATAATCATTCTTTCTCATAGTTTGATTATTTAATCTTCTTCTTTCTTAAAACTCCCTACTTGAGACTCATAACTCGGTAGGGAGTTTTTCTAAGACACTAGATATGGGATGAGTAGGATGATACATCTTATTTTAGATTCTGTGCTTATACTAACAAATCTAAACATCCCAAAAACTCATACATTTTTTAATTAATTATTTATTATGCATTTAAAATGCAATTACCCTTGTGATTATGCAGTACCTTTGTAGATATATACAATAAAAATAAAATCACAAATAATGCTTACAGATATAGAACGTAATGAGATAATTGCCCTGATCAAACACGAAGTTACTCCGGCTATAGGCTGTACCGAACCGGTAGCGGTAGCACTGGCTGTAGCAAAAGCAAAAGAAGTGTTAGGTGCACTACCCGATAAAATTGAAGTTTCGCTCAGTTCCAATATGCTCAAAAATGCCATGGGTGTTGGCATTCCCGGTACAGGTATGGTAGGGTTGCCCATTGCCATTGCGTTAGGTGCACTTATCGGCAAGTCAGAATATGGTCTCGAAGTGCTCAAAGACCTGACGCCCGAAGCATTGGAGCAGGGTAAAAGGATGATTAACGATAAGGTAATGACTGTTTATTTGAAACAAAAAATTACCGAGAAACTCTATATCGAAGTGTTGGTCAAAAATGAAGACGATCAGGCACAGGTAATTATCAGTCGGGATCATACCCGTTTCTCGCATGTTGAAAAAAATGGAGAAGTGCTTTTACATTTGGACGATGAAACGCATGGAAGCGGGTCTAACGAAAAAGTTGTGAATTTGTCATTTAATAAAGTATGCGATTTTGCACTTGAAAGTCCGGTTGAAGACTTGAAATTTATTTTAGATGCATCTGTAATGAATCGGGCTGCCTCCAATGAGTCGATGAAAGGTCAATACGGACACAGTGTAGCGCAAACGGTAAGTCACGGTAGCCAGCAAAATATAATGGGAAATACCATCTTTACCCGCATGTTATCGGTTACTGCAGCTGCCTGCGATGCTCGTATGGCCGGAGCGATGTTTCCCGTAATGAGTAATTCGGGGAGTGGTAATCAGGGAATTGCAGCTACACTGCCGGTGTCGGTATTTGCCGAAGAAACTGGTCGCTCGGAAGAAGAGCTTGTTCGTGCATTGACTCTGAGCCATTTGATGACTATCTATATCAAACAAAGTCTTGGACGCTTGTCTGGTTTGTGTGGTGCGATAGTAGCTGCTACAGGATCTGCTTGCGGTATCACCTATCTGATGGGAGGTACCCGCGAACAGATTGCCTATTCAATTAAAAATATGATTGGTAATATTACCGGAATGATTTGCGACGGAGCAAAACCCAGTTGCGCACTCAAAGTGTCCAATGGTGTTTCCACAGCTACCCTGTCTGCATTGATGGCGATTGATAACAAAGTGGTAACTTCTATCGAAGGTATAACTGACGAAGATGTGGATAAAACAATCCTTAATCTTACTAAAATAGGGTCGGAAGGAATGAACGAAACCGATCGCATGGTGTTAGAAATCATGATTACAAAAGGAGAATAAAAAAACAAAATATCAGATATTTATTATGGCAAAAAAAGTAGTTTTATCTTTTCTGTTCTTATGTTGCGTACTTGGCATGTCGGCCGAGATTCAAAAACCTGTTACATGGAGTTTTTCAAACAAACAGATTTCTGACACAGAGTTTGACCTTGTTCTTACAGCTAATATCGATGACAACTGGCACTTATATTCGCAGTTTATAGGCGAGGGTGGACCGGTTCCTACATCGTTTAAGTTTAAACCGTCGCCCGACTATGTTTTGGTTGGTAAGGTAAGCGAATCTCCGAAACCGAAAAAGATTTATGAAAAAGTGTTTGAAATGGAAGTGGCTTTCTTTGAGAAAAAAGCCACATTTACTCAAAAGATTAACCTTAAAGTACCTGCCGCAAAAATTAAAGGTACGCTTACCTTTATGGTGTGCGACGACAGTCAATGCCTACCTCCTGAAGATATCGACTTTTCGTTTGATCTGAAAGGAGCGAAAGTTGCGGCTGCAGATGCTAAAGTCATTACTCTGGCTGCAGCAACACCCGATACCGATACAGCTAAAGCTGCCGTAACTCCCGCCCCAACTGTTGTAAAAGATTCTGTGGGTTCCGTTGCTGCGACTACACAAGCGCCTGTTGTAGCTCCAATATCTACAGGCAAACAGTCATTATGGACAATTTTTATACTGGGCATGTTAGGTGGTTTTGCCGCATTTTTGATGCCTTGCATTTTCCCTATGGTGCCTATGACGGTTAGCTATTTCACCAAAAAAGAAGTTGCAAAACGCAAAGGAGTCATTAATGCGCTGATTTACGGTTTGTCTATTGTAGTCATCTATGTTGTATTAGGATTGCTCATTACAGTAATCTTCGGAGCTGACGCGTTGAATGTACTGTCAACCAATGGTATTTTTAATTTTTTCTTTTTCTTACTTCTTGTTGCTTTTGCACTGTCTTTTCTTGGCGCATTCGAACTGGTATTGCCTTCGTCGTGGGTCAATAAAATAGATAGCAAGTCCGATAAAAATGGTTTGGGAGGACTATTTTTTATGGCTGGAACATTAGCGTTGGTTTCGTTCTCATGTACAGGTCCAATCGTTGGCACATTATTGGTACAAGCAGCTACCAGTGGCCAATTGCTCGGCCCTGCTATCGGTATGCTTGGCTTTGCCATTGCACTTGCCATTCCGTTTGTGCTGTTTGCCATGTTCCCTGCTTGGATGAAGGCTATGCCCAAATCGGGTGGTTGGTTGAATAGTGTGAAAGTGGTATTAGGATTTCTGGAGCTGGCATTTGCTTTCAAATTCCTTTCTAACGTGGATTTGGCTTACCACTGGAACTGGTTTGACCGCGAAATATTCCTTTCGTTGTGGATAGTAATTTCCGCTCTTATGGGATTTTATTTGTTGGGAAAACTCAAATTACCTAACGATAGTGATGTAAAACATGTATCTACCTCGCGTTTGGTATTGGCCATTATTACCTTGTCATTCACTGTGTATATGATTCCCGGACTATGGGGTGCACCGCTTAAATCCATTTCAGCATTCCTGCCTCCAATGAGTACACAGGACTTTGTTATGTCGGCTAATAGTGCGCCGGTTGCAGCCCACAATTCAGGCAATCATAAATACGCCGAAATTTTCCACGCCCCACTGGGACTGGATGCTTTCTTCGATTATGATGAAGGATTAGCGTACGCAAAGAAAATGAATAAGCCGGTATTTATCGACTTCACGGGGCATGCTTGTGTGAACTGTCGCAAAATGGAAGCTTCGGTTTGGCCCGATAAAGAGGTGCTCTCGCGTTTGTCTAACGACTATGTGGTGATTCAGCTTTATGTGGATGATAAAACCGATTTGGCTGCAGCCGAACAAACCGTATCGAAATACAGCGGTAAAAAGATTGAGACTATTGGCAATAAGTGGAGCGACTTGCAAGCTTCACGCTTTAATGCCAATTCGCAACCATTTTATGTATTGTTGGATACCAAAGGAAACTTGTTGGTTCAGCCTCAGGGCGCCGATTATGATCCGGTATCGTTCACCAAATATATGGACAGCGGATTGCAAGCTTTCAAGAAAAATAATTGATTTTAGCTATAATTGACTTATTAGTGGTGATATTCACTTTTTCAGATAATTGTTTTTATATCTTTTAGTGTAAATAATACCTATAAAAGTGTATCATAAATGCCAACAATAGGGTATTTAAATTAACTAAAATTCGATCTATCTTTGTTCTGTCAAAGGATAATAGATAAAGTATTAATAAGCCATTGTAAATTATATTTTATGAACTCATTATTAGTACATGACAATAATTATATCGCTATATAATTATTGTCATGTACTAAAACGAATTAATGAAGATTGGATTTCTGCCAATTTTTGGCTGGAAGAGTCGGATATCCAGGTGTTGAGCGATCCGCAAAAATACATTTTAGACAAAGGTGGAAATGTGTTTATCGCTTTGCTGAATGGTAAACCTGTAGGTACTGCGCACTACAGGTGCATGATGCTTTAACCTGCGAACTAGCCAAAATGGCCGTGGATAGTCATGCACAAGGAAGTGGTATTGGATTTTTGCTTGGCACAACGCTTATTGATAAAGCACGTGAGCGGGGTTTTAGTCGTATTATATTGGAGGGAAATACAAAAAGAAAGCTTCGATATTGTTGTACCGGAAACTTGGATTTAACGAAGTGCCACTTACGGATGTTGAACAGGCTGCTGCGAGCCACAAACGTTGCAATATTATTATGAAATTAAAGCTTTCCCCACTTCCTCAGATGGAATATTATATTTGAATTTACGCTGTTTCTGTTCTGTGTATTTGCCTTCTGTTTCGTTTTATTTAGATATATCTTAAAATAAATGAAAATATACCATAAACTAGGTAGCTAGGATGCCCTACTAATGGTATTTCGGGTATTGTGTACATTAGCTAATTTTGCATTGTCGAAAGAAACATTTCATTCTGGCAACTCAGTAATTTTAGTATTTGCTACAACGTATAAACAGGTATAAAAATGGAACGAAGTATTTATTACAACACGCTACACGCACCGGTCAACTCTCTGAGGAGGCATAGTAGTGCGCTGCCCGCCGCAAACATTCAATTATCATTGTCGGCTATTACATTTTCTTCTCTACCTTTCTCTACCTCATCTTTTTCAATGCGAATGTGCTGCTGTTGCGGTTCGTGTTGATTTTTCGTACATAGTCTCCAACCCCCTCGTTTGCCCAGCGCAATTTCGAGACTACTTTTATCTTACAACTTTACACTTATTTTTTATTCAACTGTTTTGTCAATTCTATTGGCAGCAATCTCATTTTATTTAAAATATAAAAAACTCAAAATATGAAAACGAATAAATTTGCCCAGGTACTTTTCGCTTTGTTGATTTCTTCAACAGGCCTTTTTGCACAAAGTAATGGTTCCGAATCAGTATTCATTAGTGGAACAAAATTCACCTATCCATTAATTGAAAAATGGATTGCTGAATATGCAAAAGTAAATCCAAATTCCAAACTGAAAATTGCACCTAAATTGGCTGCCGGACAAACAGCCGATTTAAGTATCATAGCGCACCAACCGGCTAAAGATGAATTGAAAGCAGATCAAGCGATTGTTTATGCCGGAAAATATGCGTTGCTACCGGTTACCAATCCAAACAATCCAATTTTGCTAGGAGCAGCCAAAAAAGGTTTTAATAAAAAGGAAATAGACAAGCTGTTTTTCGAGGTGGTTGATTACGATGCAGAGCCAACGAAAGAAAAACCTAAGTTTGCAGCCACCATTTATGCCCGCGACAATCAGGCATGTGCTTCAACTGCTTTGGCCAGTTATTTTGGACACCTTACATCCGAAATTCGTGGTAAAAAAGTGTTAGGAGATGATATTTATCTTCTATCGGCTTTGAAAAAAGATTCTATCGGGATAGCTTACAATAATCTGGGATATTTGTTTGATACCAATTCCCGTAAACTGAAAGACGGCATCGCTTTGCTACCGCTTGATTTGAAGAAGAATACAAAGGATATTCTGACAGGAAACCTGGATTTTGTGATAGACGTATTGGAAAAGAATCAGATTGAAACAGTACCAGTAGAAAAAATTGGTTTTGTCTATTCACCAGTCAACTCGCGAAAAGAAGTTACAGCGTTTTTGGCCTGGGTATTGACCGACGGTCAGCAGTACAATCACGAGAAAGGATTTTTGAATTTAGACAAGCAGTTATTGGCAGAACAAACCAGCAATTTGAAGGATAAATTCCTTACACAGAAGTAGAAAAAAGTTCTTATTTATAAACAAAAAGCGAGCGCCCCCTTCTCCGTCGGCAAACTGATTTAGGAAACGCCCGCTACAATTCAAAAAATTGTATGACAAAATTACTATTATTTTTTGGAACCCACAAAAGGTTCCAAAATGATTTTGCACGCAGATATGGAGCCGTATTCCTATTTGCAGTTTTCACCAACCTCTCTGCATTTTCTCAGCAGATTGATATAAAAGGAAAAGTTCTCGAAGAAAACACCAAAGCAACTGTTATTGGTGCCACTGTAAAGGTAAAAGGTCAAAAGCTTGGTACAGTGACCAATGCCAATGGAGACTTTAATCTAAATGTAAAAACCCTTCCCACCACTTTAGTTGTTTCAGTTACTGGTTTTAAAAGTCAGGAAATTGACGTTTATGAAGCTGAGCCAACCACTATTTACCTTGCCGAAGATCAAAATAGATTAAGCGCAGTTGTAGTTGTGGGTTATGGAACACAGAAACGGAGTGACTTTACAGGATCGCTTTCGTCTATTCCAGCAGAATTGAAAGGATTGCCTGTAACATCCCCGGATCGACTTATTCAAGGTGCAGTTTCTGGTGCTCAAGTTACACAGTCAAGTGGACAACCCGGTGGAGGAGTTTCAATTCGTGTAAGGGGAGGAACTTCAATAAATGCCGGAAACGAACCACTTTATGTTATAGATGGATTTCCTGTATACAATGGCGATGCATCTGTTGATGCGGGTGTTACAAGTGGTGCCAGTATCAATCCGCTTTCAAGCATTAATCCTGCAGATATTGAATCTATTGATGTATTAAAGGACGCTTCTGCAACTGCTATTTATGGCTCACGTGGTGCAAATGGAGTAATTCTGGTAACTACAAAATCAGGTAAGAAAGGAAGTTCTACAGTAACTTATGATGCTTATTACGGTATTCAGCGTGTAGCAAGAAAAGTAGCACTATTAAATGCTGCTGAATGGGGAGCCCTAAAGAACGATGCGTTGAAAGATGCCGGTAAATCTTCTTTCTATACTCAGGATCAACTTGATCAACTCGGAGAAGGTACAGATTGGCAAGCTGCAGCATTCAGAGATGCACCTATACAAAGTCATACTATTTCTTTATCTTCTGGTACTGAAAAAACAAGAATCCTGCTTTCCGGGAATTATTTCAAGCAAGATGGTATAATTATTAATACAGGTTTTGAGAGGTATTCTGGGAAATTAAATCTCGATCATGAGATAAATAAAAAATTCAAAATAGGTGCGTACTTGAATGGAAGTTTTACACACGCTGATGTTGCTCCAAGTAGTACAGTCCCAAATATTCTAGCAATGGTTCCGGTTATTTCGGTTCGCGATGCAAATGGAAACTTTACATCAAACAGTAGTTATGGATCAACCGTAGCGAATCCAATTGCAACTCTCGATGAGGCAATTAATGAGACCAACACGATTCGGTTTTTACTGAACAGCTTTGGTGAATATAAAATCATTGAAGGGTTAACTGCTAAAGTATCATTAGGTACAGATATCATAAACAATAAACAGAATAAGTATACTCCGTCAACTTTATATGAGAGTTCACCGGGAGGTAATGCTTCTATAGGTTCATTGTCTACTCTTAATTGGTTAAATGAGAATACTTTAAACTATAAGAAATCTTTTGGAAGTAAACATACATTAGATATTTTGGTTGGTAATACGCAACAAAAATCGCGCACTGAAGCTTATATTGCAGGTGGTTCTAATTTCGTTAGCGATGCATTTACCTATAACAATATTGGCTCCGGGACTGTATTGGTAAATCCATCATCGTCAAGTAGTGAATGGACACTTCAATCTTATCTAGCTCGACTTAATTATGGATTTGATGAACGTTATCTATTTACATTGACCACTCGCGCTGATGGTTCTTCCAGATTTGGTAAAAATAATAAATGGGGAACTTTCCCATCTGCTGCTTTTTCATGGAATGTTTCAAATGAGAAATTCCTTAAAGGCATTAAACAGATTAGTTCGTTGAAGTTTCGCCTTAGTGCCGGTTTGACTGGTAACCAGGAAATTGATCCTTATAAATCACTTGCTCGACTTTCTAATTATCAATATAGTTTTGCTAACACCTTAGTAAACGGATTTGCAACCAGTAGTTTTGCGAATCCTGACTTAACATGGGAGAAAACAGCTCAATATAATTTAGGGTTTGATTTGGCATTGTTTACAAATAGGATACAATTAACTTCAGATATCTACTATAAAAAAACTTCTGACTTATTATTAGAAGTCCCCGTGCCATATTCATCAAGTTTATCAAGTGCATTTCAAAATCTAGGTGTTGTTGAAAACAAGGGGATTGAAGTCGGGCTAAAGACCCAAAATCTAACAGGTAAGTTTGAATGGACCACCAATCTTATATTTTCAGCCAATAGAAATAAAGTATTAAGTCTTGGAGGTGCAGATTATTTCTTTGTTACTGACCCTGCTAGTACTACTACCTTACCAACACAGATTATTAAGGTCGGAGAATCCGTAGGGTCTTTTTATATGTATCAAACTGATGGCGTAGATGCTGCCACCGGAAATCAAAAGTACAAAGATTTAAACATAGATGGTAAAATAACACAAGATGCTGACAGAGCTATTGTTGGTAGTTCGCAACCTAAGTTCTTGGCAAGTATAACAAATACTTTCAGGTACAAGAATTTTGATTTGTCTGTATTTTTAAATTCATCTTACGGGAATAAAATCTTCAATTGGACGCGAGCTAATCTCGAATTGGGAACAGGATATACCGGGGCTGTCGCAACATTATTAAACCGGTGGACAGCGACGAATACTAATACTGATATGCATAAGGCTATTGAAAATCCTGCCGTGACTATATCTGATCGATTTGTTGAAGATGGTTCTTATATCCGTTTAAAGAATATATCTCTGGGATATACTTTCCCGAAAAAGCTTATTTCGAAAATTAAATTGAAAGCTGCACGTATTTATGTTTCCGGATCGAACTTAGTTACATGGACTAACTATACCGGTTACGACCCTGAAGTAAATACAAATGGACAAAATTCAATCAGTTCAGGAATGGACCGTGGAGCATACCCTACAGCCAAATCAGTCATTGGTGGGGTTAGCATAACATTCTAATTACAATTCATTAATATCAATACATGTATCATTATGAAAAAAATATATATTCTACTAGCCATTGTTTTGTCCGGTTTGTCGGCTTGTACAACTCTCGAAGAAACACCGGAATCCTTTATTTCACCCGATCAATTTTATAAAACATCTGGTGATGCTATTTCGGCAGTAAATGCCATTTATTATCCTCTTGTTGATAACAAAGTAGGAGCTCAACCAATGTATAATAGATTGTTCGATACCGGATTGGATTTTATGACCGATGATTTGGATGCCGGACCAGGATCACCGAATGCAGAAGTTCGTGCTCTTGCAAAGCTAACACATGCATCTACCAATCTCCGTATTCAGCAAATATGGACTGAGCACTACGAAGGAATTAATAAAGCCAATATTGCATTGGAGAGAATTCCGGGAATAACAATGGATGAAAAATTGAAAAATAGATTGCTGGGTGAATCACGCTTTCTAAGGGCATTCTATTATTTTAATTTAGTTCGACTTTATGGTGATGTACCTTTATTATTAACTGACCAGACAAAGTTGACTATTCCTGAGCTGCAAGTGGCAAGAACCCCTAAGGAGCAGGTTTATGCTCAAATAATCACGGATTTAGTTGAAGCCGCCAATTTGTTTAAAATTGGTTCGACAGGTGAAGCAGGTCGTGCTACTGAGGGTGCTGCTAAGTCATTATTATCTAAAGTATATTTAACCCAACGTGATTGGAGTAATTCAGTAAAATTAGCCGAAGAAGTTATTAATGGTTCTTATGGTTATGCTCTTCTTGATGATTATTCTCAAGTTTTTCTACCAGCTTATAAAAACGGAAAGGAACATATTTTCTCGGCACAAATTAAAGGAAGTACTATCAGCACAGGTCATTTGGTAACATCAAGCGATATTGAATCAGGAGTTCCCGGGCTGAAAGGATCGTATGGCAATCAGTTAGCTTTTTATACTGTTGGTACTGACAAGTTTTTCAGTTTGTATAAACTCTACAATAATAAGGATAAACGAAAAAGAGTTTCATTTGTAACTTATTATGTAAGCCCTACTAATGGGAAAAAATATGCCACAATAAATGCTCCCGGTGATTCTGTCCCATTTATCAATAAGAACTGGGATCCAAATTACGCAGCAACAGGACAGTCGGATGCTAATGCTAATATATTACGTTTTGCTGAAGTATTATTAATACATGCAGAAGCAGAAAATGAATTGAATGGACCAACTACAAAAGCCTATACTTCAATAAATAAGATCAGAAAAAGAGCCGGAATTAATGATCTTACGGCTGGATTGACAAAAGACCAGTTTCGTGACTCCGTTTATCTGGAAAGAAGACTAGAATTGGTTGCAGAATACCATCGCTACTTTGATTTGATAAGGGAAACTGGTACTGAAGTGACAGGAGTTGGGCCAGAAGGTAAAGGCATTCTTATAAAAGCATTACAAAAAGTTGGAAAAAACAATGTTGCTGCTAAACATTACCTCTATGCCATTCCACAGGGTGAGATAGATAGAAATCCAAAACTTACACAAAATCCGGGTTGGTGATGAGAACAAAATATTTAATCTTTGCTTTACTGCAACTGCTAAACTTCACAGCAATCGCGCAGACTCATACTGAGGCAGACTACTTTAATGGAAGCCAGTTATTCTCTACAGTAAAGAAATATGTGTCACTAGGAGAGCATCGTACAGGAACGCCAACAGATTTGGCAACATCCGAATGGATAGGAAAAGAACTGAAATCAGTTGGCTATGATGTGAAATATCTTGAATTTCCTATTCGGCAATTCTTTCCGGAAAAAGTTTTTTTAGCCGGAGGAAAAGATACTATTCAGGCATTTCCACTTTGGTGGGTTAATGAGAAAATTAATCGGGTGGTGACTGGTACGCTTGTGGATGCCAGCAAGACCAAAACGTTTGGTGCTAACAGCATTGCGTTGATTCATTTGCCACTTAAACAGACTAAAGTTAACCCGAAAACATATATTGATTCGTTAGTTAATCTGGGAGTGACAGGAATTGTAGCTATTACCGATAACAAATCAGGAGAGATAGAGGCTTATAATACAAACAAGAATCAACAACCGTGGCGAGTGCCTATTATTCTGATTGCACCCAAAGACAGTGCTAAGGCACTTGCTTTTGCAAAAACGGCAAAACCTATTACGTTAGCAATCAATGGAACTTTTGGGGATGTACAAGGTAGGAATGTGTATGGAACTATAGGCCACGGCGACAAGTATATCGTTGTTTCAACGCCTATTAGCGGTTGGTTTACTTGCGGTGGTGAACGTGGGTCAGGTATAGCTATCTGGTTGGCACTTGCCAAATGGGCAGCCACACAGTCATCGAATTATACCTTTGTTTTTACTGCTAATTCAGGTCATGAACATGCTTTCAAGGGGGCACATGAGTTTTTGGAACGTAATGCACCTCCTATCGACAAAACAAAGCTCTGGATACACTTTGGTGCGGGTGCAGCCACGCTGGAATGGAAAAATACCGCTAACGGTCTGGTAAAACAAACCAATGTGGACCCTAATCGCCGATTTTTCTTTAGCGAAGCAGTGAAAGGTTCTTTTGAGAAGTCATTTAAAGACATTGAAGCACAAAAGATTTTAGCAAACAAAAATCCGGGAGGCGAACTGGTGTATGTGGCACAAAAAGGCTATACACGTTTTGCCGGCCTATCGTACGGTCATCCATTTTTCCATGTGAAAACGGATGATGAGAACACCACTTCGCCAGAAATACTGGAAGTAACTGCCAAGGCATTCAGAGATTTAATTTTAGAAGAGATAAAATAATTAAAAAAATATTCTTATGAACAAATTGTATTTAAAAACAGGAAGTTTCGGACTGCTTGCAACGTCATTTTTGACGAGTGCTTTCGGACAGAATCCGCAACAATTGACATCCGCCACCGGATTTAAAGGCAAAATAAGTAGAACGGCTGCCGAATCGCAAGAAGCATGGACAGAAAAGAAAACAGCACCAAAAGGGGCACCCAATGTAGTGGTTTGGCTGATTGACGATGCCGGTTATGGTACTTCCAGCGCGTTTGGAGGTTTAATGCAAACTCCCGTGTTGGATAGTTTAGCAAACAATGGCTTGCGTTACACTAACTTTCACTCTACAGGTGTTAGTTCACCAACCCGTGCTGCTTTGCTCACAGGTCGCAACCATCATTCTGTACACATGGGAACGTTGAATTATAGTTCCAGTGGCTTCCCTGGTTACGATGCTATTATGCCGGGTGATAAGGCAACTATAGCTGAAGTGCTTCACGAAAATGGATACAACAACTTTGCCGTTGGTAAATATCACGTTGCACCACTGGATGAAATTACTGCCAATGGTCCATTCGACCGTTGGGCTGTAGGACGTGGCTTCGACCATTTCTACGGCTTTCAACTTGGACATACCGACCAGTTCCATCCTAATTTATACGAGGATACAAAAGTTATAGATATTGAACCAAACACCAAACATTTGACTACGCTGTTGGCCGATAAAGCCATTAGCTATATTGCCAACCAAAAGTCAATTCAACCTGAAAAACCATTCTTCCTTTATTTTGCTTCAGGTGCTATTCACTCGCCACATCAGGTGGAAAAGAAATGGAGCGATTTGTACAAAGGTAAATTTGATAAAGGATGGGATTGGTACCGTGAAGAGGTGTTTGCCCGTCAAAAAAGATTGGGAGTTATTCCAGCCGATGCTGTATTACCCGACCGTGACCCGACTGTAAAATCATGGGATAGCCTAACTCCTGAGCAGAGAAAAGTATATGCCCGTTTTATGGAAGTATATGCAGGTTTCCTGACACATGCCGATTATGAATTTGGTCGCATTGTAAACTATTTGAAAGAAATTGGACAAGCCGATAATACAATTGTTTTGGTGAGTATTGGCGATAATGGTTCAAGCCATAGTCCACGGAACGGAACATTAAATGGATATATCAGCAGTTTGGACGAAGACAAACAAGTGGCTGAATTGTATAAAAATATTGATAAAATTGGAACAGAACACTCGTTCGAAGATGCGCCATCAGGCTGGACTCAGGCTACCAATACGCCTTTCCGTTTGTGGAAAGCCGATCCTAACAGCGAAGGTGGAACGCATCAACCGTTGATTCTGTATTATCCAAATGGGAAACTGGAAAAAGGCGGTATCCGCACACAATACGGTCACGTAATTGATATTGCTCCAACTATTTACGAACTAACAGGATCAAAAGTGCCCGAAGTGATTAAAGGTTACAAGCAAGAACCTATTGAGGGTACAAGTTTGGCATATTCAATTTATGATGCAAAAGCTACTAACCGTCACACCGTGCAATATTACGAACTGTTTGGCAAACGTGCCATTGTAAAAGACGGTTGGAAAGCCTCTGTATTTCACCAATCGGGAACTGATTTCGCAAAAGATGTGTGGGAACTTTATGATTTGAAAAAAGATTTCAACGAACGCATCGATCTGGCTGCCAAATTCCCCGAAAAAGTAAAAGAACTACAAGCTGTATTTGAGCAGGAAGCCATTAAATACAATGTGTATCCATTAAATGATAATGCATTGGGACACAGTGCCGGTGGTAGAGCACGTAGTCCATTTGGATTGAATAAAAAAGTGGTATTGTATACCGGAATTGATCAATTGCTTACCTATAGCGGTCCACAATTTCAGGGCGATCCATTTAGCATCACTGCTGATGTAGAACTAAAATCAACAACCGATCAGGGCGTTTTATTTGCCACCGGTTCTGAATTTGATGGTTTGAGTTTGTATATTAAGGACGGGAAGTTTCAAGTTGCTCATAATACGGGAACCATTGTCCGATATCTGGAGTCGAACATCTCAGTTCCTGTTGGAAAATCAAAATTGAGACTTGAATTCAACTACATAGCACCTGCAGAAAAAGGAAGACGAAACTTTACTGCACCAGCAGGAACAGAAGCCATATACATCAACGACCAAAAAGTGGCTGAAAGAGATATTGTTGCTGCTGAAGGCTATGTGGCTGTATACAAAGATGGTATTGATGTTGGTTCTGACAGAAACTCGCCGGTTACTGATCGCTACAAAGTACCGTTTGCCTTTACCGGTAAATTAAATAATGTGACGATTGAATATAAATAAAGTCCATTTATTCATTCGGGTGTTTATATAAAAACACTCTCACGATAATATATTATTGTTGGAAGATATGTAGAAATCCCAATAGAAAAGCAGATTGTCTTTCTATTGGGATTTTTTTGTCTGATATCAAATTTGTAATTTTCATGTATATCTTCTTTCCCGTCCCTCCGGATATATCTATCTTATTCTTTGCAGAATGTTTCTGGCTGGTTGTTGGGATTTGCAATCAGGAGTGGTCGGAAGATTTATTGTTGTTATTTAACTGTTTTAATGTCTAATTATCAG
>Ga0209540_10000658_pt1 | contig 29963 bp, 25 predicted proteins | sample BarGraIncu01121A_FD_184501 | JGI IMG/M metagenome (GOLD analysis project Ga0209540, IMG submission 184501) | Arctic peat soil microbial communities from Barrow, Alaska - Barrow Graham LP Incubations 011-21A (SPAdes) (version 2) | ecosystem: Environmental > Terrestrial > Soil > Wetlands > Peat... | reverse complement strand
GATTTGGCGGAATCCGGTGCGGCAAAGCGCGCCGAATGCACGCCCGGCGCGCCGTCCAGCGCGCCCACTTCCAAACCAGAGTCATCGGCCAGCACAAAAAACATCGAACATCGAACATCCAACATCGAACTCCCAATGCCGGACAGCCACGTTGCCAGTTCAATCGCTTTCTTCGCCGCGTTGCCCGCAAATGTATCGGCGTCTTCGACGACATTTGGCGCGTCAGAAAAATCATTCAGCGTCAAATAGCGAAACTTGTCGCCGAGAATGGCGCGGATTTCTCCGATCTTGTGCGCGTTGCGCGTAGCGATGAGCAGCGTCGTCATGCGCTGTGACTTTACAGAAAATCTGAACAGGAGGAAACGGAGATAACGGAGAAGTGCATTTAGTTCCTCCGTTCCCTCCTGTTCAAATAAATGAATCCCGGTTTTAGAAATCCTGCCGGGTGCGGTAGAAGCGGAGCGGAAAATTCGTGGCGTCGGCGTTGGTGACGTTGAACAAACTGGCGGGCACGACGTTTGTAAGGATTGGAATTCAGTTGAACAAATTGCTGGAAGTTTCGGTGGTGTAAGATTGCCCGGCGATTCCAGAAAGGGTGAAAACAAATAGCCGCGAGAAAAATCACACCAGTCATGACGAGCCAATGCGATGCTTTCCTAAAGTAAGACTGCAAAAATTACTACTTCAGCGGGTGAATTTCCCCGGTCATTTCGGTCACGACGGGATGGCCCTCCAATGAGCGTGGGATACGCCGTTTCAGTCTGGAATCTTCTCTGGCCAACATGACCTTCAGGCATGGTGTCTTTTCGTCTTTCAATAGACCCACATAAACACCCACGACACCGGAAATGGACAGCAATTCGGCGTCATGGTCGGCCAGCACGGCGTTGATGTCACGCAATGGCGCGGACGCAGGGTAGGGAGTCATGGGATGCAAGCAACCGGAGGTCAGACAAAAGCAAAACGCGCCCAACAGCGCAGATCGCAAAAATGAAACCACCCGTCCGCAGTCTGGCGAACGGGTGGCTTCCTTGACATGAGAAGGAGGGCGCAACTGGCGGGGCGGTTCAATTACCCACCATCGTCGCCGTGCCGCCGAGTTTGCCGCCGATAAACTGAAGCACTTGCCCAATCGGATTGGCGATCGCGCTCGAGCTGCTGCCGGCATAGAGGAGCCCGACCGCGTGTGGATTGGTGGTCACGTTTTCCACCATGAGCGATCCTGAATCGCCCGCGTTCAAAAACTGACTATTACTGTTGGCAATCACAATTTGTCCTGTGAATGTTTTGGTGAACGCCGCGCCGCCGGCGCACTCGTTTTCGTAGGCAACGCTGATGGTGGCGTTCAAACCGCTGACCTTGCTGCTGCTCAAGCCCGTGGTGCGCCCACTCTTCTTGACGGCCTGGTTGAGCGAGGCGCCAACGGTCGAGGATGAGATTGTGCCGATTTCCAGAATCGCGCCACTGGTGCTGACCATGCCGGAAATCACTTGGGCCACCGAGCAATCCACGTTGTTGCCGGGCAGCGAACTCAACTTGACCAGCGTGGCAACGTTCTGGGCGTTAGCGGCGTTGCAGCCCACGTCAATCAGGCCAGGTTGGATGATATTGTCCCCTGTCGTTGCGACGATTCCATTGCCGCCAGGAACAATGTCCGACTCGAACACGTGGTAGTTGCTGAGAATGTATTGGACCCCATTCACCTGTATCAGCGACCCGAGCGTGCCGCCGCAACAATAGCCGTTGGCCAGGTCTTTTCTCCAACCGCCCGAGGTTCCAAGCTGGATGGGAGCGGCTTGAAAGGCCGTATGACTCACTCCACCGCCACCACCGCCACCGCCTGCGCCCGGCGGTTTTCCGCGAAAAGCCCGAAACTTGTCCGTCAATTCCACTTTCACGCCGACGCCGCGAATCTGCGGCGGCAGTCCGCGAACGATGTCGGCACGCGTGGGCGCCTCACGATCCACGTAAATCACAAGGGCCGTCTGTCCGGCATCGTCCAAGCCAACCGCGGTGCCGAGCACACCCGCCAGATTCATCATGGCCGGCGTTATGGCCTTCTGTACCGCCATCACGGCTTTGACGTTCGGGTGGTCAGTGGTGAGCAACCCGGCGGGAACATCTCCCGTTTGGGCGTTAACCTGAATCCCCAAGCAGGCCGCGACGGCCAAGGCTGCACGGGAGAGTTTGCGAATCAAATTGGTGAATTTCATTGTCTTTCCTTGTTATAGTTATTTTTACTTGAACTTATCAGTTGTCAGGGAATATAAAGCACGTGACGTGCCTGTCAAGCGCGGGAGGCAGCAAACTTTCTGTTTCGCAAGCAAACCATGCAGCCATCTTTGAGGGAATACCCCCCCGACCCGCTTGGGAGATTTGGCGTCTGGGGAAGCGCGTCTGGCTTTGCGGCAGTCACGTCTGCTTTCAGGACGGTTTCGCATGGTTCAGCCTCACTGCGCCTCGACGCGGTAGTATCGCGTCGAGTTCGTCAGCGGCGAATCTGTGACTCGCACCACCGAACCGTCGCCAGTCAGATTGGTGAAAGTGAACCAATTGGTTGGGTTAAGCGAAGCTGTAAACTGACCGCTATAGATATAGCCGATTTGGGTTGCGAATGAAAAACTAAAGCTGCTGCCATTGAACGTCGGGTTGACAATCGTGACGGGCGAGGGCGGCGGGTTTGTCACGCTGATGCTGATGTTGTTGGTGGCTTTCGCGCCAACGTTGTCGGATGCGATGGCGGTCAAAGTGTAATTGCCCGCCGGCAGGCCGTTGGTCGTGGCGGCATACGGCGCGGTGGTTCGGTTTGAAATCACGGTCGAGCCGACGAGGAACTGAACGTTCGTCACGCTGCCATCGCTGTCCGAAGCGGTGGCTTGAATGGTCACGTTAGCAGGCGAAATGAAAACCGCTCCCGCTATTGGGTTGGTGACGGTGACCGTCGGCGCGGCGTCAACAGTGATGCTCACGGAATTGGTCGCCGTCGCGCCGAGATTATCCGAAGCGATGGCGGTGAGCGTGTAGCTGCCCGACGGCATGTTGTTGGTCGTGGCGGAAAATGGCGCGGTAGGGTCGTTAAGTAAAACGGTGGAATTAACGCGAAATTGGACATTCGTCACCGTGCCGTCCGTGTCCGAGGCGTTGGCTTGAATGGTTACGCTGGCGGGCGAGGCGAAAACCGTGCCGGTCGTGGGGCTGGTGATGGTGACGGACGGCGGCGTGTTGGCCGGATTCACTAGATTGATAATGCCTGTCATATCATGGCAGCGTGAAGTTCGCAATTGTAATGGAGAGGGGTGGGAGCATCCAAAGGAACGGCAAAAGTCAAAGTGCCGCTCGTAACACCTTGCCCGGTCACTCCGTTATTGTATCTATTAGCCGTGCCGGTGGAGTTATTGGTTTTGATATCAAATGGATGGCCGATGGCGTTGACTGCGAAAGTGTAAGTCGTGCCGCGTTGAAGCGTCAGCGTCGGATTATTGACACCATTATTGATGACGTAGGCAGATGTGCCGTTCGCGGTGACGGTGAAATCCGCAGCCAAGGCGGACGACAACACCAAGCCCGCCGCGATTGCGGCCAGCACCAAAATCATCCGAATAATTTTCATAATTGCACTTCACCAACTCAAATAGGAGGCGCCACATGGCGATTTGTTCCTGCAATTTCTTGCCTGCGCTCAACGCCACGCCAGCGTGACCACCAACAGCACGACCAACGGCGCCTGCTTCTTCCGGCTGAAAAAATAAAAAGGCGGATTGCGGAAATGATTTTGAACCACAAAGACGCAAAGTTTTTGGAATCGAAACGTGCCCCTCGCCCCGTCCCTCGCCCCGCCCGGCGGGGAGAGGGTGTCCGCAGGACGGGAGAGGGGTTTGTGACATCACATCAACACTTGTTACTTCGGTGTAAAAAACGCCTTTAGCTTCTCCAGCGCCCTGGCGCGGTGGCTTAATTTGTTTTTCACGTCCTCGTCCAGTTCGGCGAACGACTGCTCGAATCCCACCGGCACAAACAATGGATCGTAGCCAAAGCCATTTTTTCCCCGCGGCGCGAAACCAATCCGTCCTTCACAGGCACCATCAAACAATTGTGGATTGCGAATGGCGGACTGCGAATCGACCGCCACCAACGCGATGACACATTGAAACCGCGCCCGGCGCTTTTCGAGCGGAACGTCCTTGAGCAGCTGCAATAACCTGGCGTTGTTGTCCGTATCGGACGTATTGCCGGATTTGGCGGAATCCGGTGCGGCAAAGCGCGCCGAATGCACGCCCGGCGCGCCGTCCAGCGCGCCCACTTCCAAACCAGAGTCATCGGCCAGCACAAAAAGAGGTGACGAGTAACGGGTGGGAGGGAAAGTGACGGCAAGCCAGCGCGCAAATTCAACGGCTTTCTTCGTCGCGTTGCCGGCGAAGGTGCCGGCGTCCTCCACGACTTTGGGCGGGTCGGAAAAATCGTTGAGCGTGAGGAATTGGAACGCGCCGCCAAGGATGGCGCGGATTTCGCCCACCTTGTGGGCGTTGCGAGTGGCAATCACGATGGTCGTCACGCGAAAACGATAGCAGTCAGACGTTTGCGCGCAACCCATCAGCTTCGTTTGTAAATCTCGCGGCGGGACTGGCCGGGTTTGCCCCTCAACCCGTCCTCAATCCAGCAACTCGGCCAGCTTACTGTGCTTGCGTTTGAATCCGTCAATCAGCCGGTCGTAGTGATGAATCCGCCGGAAGGCGTGCGCGATCAGGTAAACCCCCAGCGCGATGAGGCCCAGATTCAGCAGCAGCAATGGCACCAGCCATTGCATCACCTCTTGCAGTTGATACGACCCCGACGTGGCGATTAAAATGCTCAACACCGACAGCGGGAACGCAAAGACGGCGATGCCGGTGCGCATGGTGGAAAGCGAGGTGCGCTTTTCCGACAGGAGCACCTGAACTTCATTGAGGATCATGGCATCCAGTTCGGAGTCGGCCTTGGACAGCAAGGGATTGCTCATAATTCAAGCCAGCGATTTCTGCACCAACCTTACCACAACCGGCCCGAAGAGAAACGTTTTTTGCCAACACCCACCGTGACCGACAAGTTCATGCCGCCCGGCGCGCAGATGCGCGGCGAATATCGGGTCCCCGCGTGCGCAGCTTCAGTTGCTGATCATTTGTGCTCCCATTCGGCCTGCACCTTCTCCCGGCACTGTGGACAAATGCCGTGGGTAAAATCAGCGCCCGTATGTTTATGGAAGTAAGCTTCAATCTGATCCCAATATCCCTCATCATCACGGATTCGATTGCACCAGGCGCAGATGGGCAACAATCCCTGCAACGTTTTGACTTGATCGAGCGCATCCGTCAGCCGTGCCGAAACCCGCCTTAACTCCAGCAGCGCCATGACCTGCCGCGACAGAGCCTGCATCGTCTTCAGCTGTTCGGCGGAAAGCTGGCGCGGTTGACGGTCAATGACACAGAGTGTTCCCAGCGCCAATCCTTCCGGGTTGATCAAGGGAAAGCCCGCGTAAAACCGGATATAAGGGTCACCCGTGACCATCGGGTTGTCGGCAAACCGCCGGTCCTTCGTTGCGTCTCTGACGATAAAGGGTTCGTGCTGGAGAATCGCATGCGCACAGAACGCGATCTCGCGAGACGTTTGTTGCTGAACCAATCCCACTCTCGATTTGAACCACTGCCGGACTTCGTCCACCAGGGAAATCATGGCGATGGGAACCTCGCAAATATGCGCAGCCAGGGCGGTGATATCGTCGTAGGACTGCTCGGTTCCAGTATCGAGAATGTGATACTCCTTCAGGGCCGCGAGTCGTTCGGCTTCATTGTTTGGTAGCGGGGCTTTCATTTTTCAATGGCTTTCAATGCGGGATAAACCGCGACCGGCGCCGTCAGGGTTAAAACGGCATCCCCATTCGAGATCATGGCTGGCCGGTCGCGTCTGGTCATAAGTTAAACGACATAATTGTTATATTCATTGTAAATTATCACAGATTGCTCTAAATCAAATTATTTGTTGTCGCCGGAAGTTTCACAGGTGTGTATTTGTGCCGCAATTGTATTTGCATCATGAGTTAGGGTGTGTAACGCGTCGCGATTGGAGGAAGAGAAAGACGGACGGATTTGCCGTTCGCCTTGAAAGTAGCGCAGACATTCTTGTCTGCGGGTTCACGGGACTTTCCTGTCCCGTGTTGAACGGGCGACTGGAAAGTCGCCAGAATCCCGCAATGCGGGACAGGAATGCCTGCCCTACCCGGCCGAGCTGCCTCTTTTGGCCACTCAATGGCCAGCTCAGCCGGGGACAACGTAATTGACCCTGATGAAAAAAAACGGTTTCCTGTGCCCGGTCAGATTTATGGATCCGCAGAAACCCACGCTGGATGACTTGCGCATCAAGCGCAGCGACAAACCCGAATCGAATTTACGAATCCGGCCGGTCGCCATTGGCATTTTCGTTCTGGTTCTGGCGGCAGGGGTGATTTGGTGGCTGACGCGGCCCAAAGCCATCGAGGTGCGGACGGCAGTCGCGCGCGAAATTGGCGGCGCCAGCGGGGACCACACGGTGCTGAATGCCTCCGGTTACGTCACGGCGCGCCGGGCGGCGACGGTGTCTTCCAAAGTCACCGGCAAAGTCGTCGAGGTGCTCATCGAGGAGGGCCTGAAAGTGAAGGAAGGACAGGTTCTGGCACGGCTGGACGATACGAACATCAAAGCCGCCCTGAACGTGACCCAGGCCCAGTTGGAATCGGCGAAAACCGCCGTGGAAGAAACCCGCGCGCAGCTCAAACTGGCGGAACAGGAATTTCAGCGCGCCACCAACCTGGCCAGACAAAACATCGCGTCGCAATCGGATCTCGACCGCGCGGAATCGGATGCGAAATCACTCGAAGCGCGCCTGGCCCGGCAGGAACGCGACATCACGGTGGCGGAACGCCAGGTGGCCATGGGACAGCAACAGATGGACGACATGGTCATTCGCGCGCCGTTCGCCGGCATCGTCACGACCAAGGACGCCCAGCCGGGTGAGATGATTTCACCGGTATCGGCCGGGGGCGGTTTCACGCGCACGGGCATCGGCACCATCGTGGACATGGACTCGCTGGAAATTGAAATTGATGTCAACGAGAGCTATATCAACCGGGTCGAACCCGGCCAGCCGGTCGAAGCCACGCTCGATGCGTATGCCCAGTGGAAAATACCCTGCAAGGTGATTGCCATCATCCCGACCGCCGACCGCCAGAAATCCACGGTCAAAGTGCGCGTTGGGTTCGACAAGCTAGATCCGCGCATCCTGCCGGAGATGGCGGTGAAAGTGGCGTTCCGCGAAACCGGCGGCGGGACGACCACAGCGAATCGCACCGTGATGATTCCAAAAAACGCGGTGCAAAGCCGGGATGGACGGGATGTTGTGTTCGTCGTCCAGCACGGCCGCGCCGAACGCCGCGCCGTCACAGTGATCGATACGCAAGGTGATGACTCCGTGTTGAGCGCGGGCGTGTCCGCCGGCGAAAGCGTGGTCGTGGATTCACCCGCCGGATTGAGCGATGAAGCGGCAGTCAAGGAAAAGAAGCTATGAGCGAAAGTAAATCAAACAATGGCACCCTGGTGCGGGTCGAGGGCGTGGAAAAAGTTTTCCATCGCGGCTCGGAAGACATTCACGTTTTAGCGGACCTGAGCTTGCAGGTCCCGAACGGCGAATTTCTGGCGTTGATGGGTCCGTCGGGTTCGGGCAAGACCACCTTGTTGAATTTGATCGGCGGCCTAGACCGGCCGACCAAAGGCTCGGTGGTCGTCGCCGGAGAACGAATTGATCAGTTGTCCGACCGCACCCTCGCCGCGTGGCGCGCGCGGCACGTCGGTTTCGTTTTCCAGCTTTACAATCTGATGCCCGTGCTCACGGCGGAACGGAACGTGGAGCTGCCACTGCTGCTCACGCACCTTTCCAAGGCGGACCGGAAGAAGCACGTGGAGACGGCGCTGGCGGTGGTCGGATTGTCGCATCGCGCGAAGCATTATCCGCGGACGCTTTCCGGCGGCGAACAACAGCGCGCGGGCATCGCCCGCGGCATTGTCACCGACCCGACGTTGCTGCTGTGCGACGAGCCGACCGGCGACCTTGACCGCAAGGCCGGCGACGAGATTCTCGATTTGCTCCAGGCGCTGAATCGCGAGCATGGCAAAACCATCATCATGGTCACGCACGATCCGCACGCCTCGGCGCGCGCGTCGCGGACGGTGTATCTGGACAAGGGTCAACTCAGCAATGAACCGGTGAAATGAAAATACGCGTAGAAATGGAGCGCGGCTGTGTGCGAAGCACCAGCCGCAGACTTCTCGCCACATCCAACGCGCTGCGGCTGGGTCTGCGACCACAGCCGCGCCCCGTCCCATGAAATTTTTCCATCTCATCTGGAGCAATTTGAAGCGGAAGAAGCTGCGGACATCGCTGACGTTGCTGTCGATCGTGGTGGCGTTCGTCCTGTTTGGGCTGTTATCGGCAATTAGACAGGCTTTGGCGGGTGGGATCAGTCTCGCGGGACAAGACCGGCTGGTCGTCCGGCACAAGGTGTCTATCATCCAGTTACTGCCGGAGAGTTACAAGGCGCGGATGGAGCGGATTCCCGGTGTGGCGTTAGCAACGCACCAGACGTGGTTCGGCGGTATTTACCAAGACTCAAAGAATTTTTTCATGCAAAACCCCGTGATGCCGGAAGAGTTTTTAGCCATGCATCCCGAGCTTGTCCTGTCGCCGGAACAAAAGGAGGCGTGGTTGAAAACGCGGACTGGAGCGATTGTCGGCCGGAAAACGGCGGACCGGTTTCATTGGAAGATCGGCGACAAAGTGCCGATCCGTTCGACCATTTGGGCGAAGGCCAACAGTGACCGGAATTGGGAATTCGACATCGTGGGGATTTATGACGGGAAGGACAAGCGGACGGACACCACGTGGATGTTGTTCCGCTATGATTATTTTGATGAGGCGCGACCCACCTCATGGGGCAAAGGCCAGGTTGGCTGGTATACCATCCGGGTGAAGGACCCCTCGCAGGCGGCGGACGTGGCCAAGCGGGTGGACCAGGAGTTTGAGAATTCGTCGGCGGAGACGAAGACGGAACCGGAAGGGGCATTTGCCCAGGCCTGGGCCAGTCAGATCGGGAATATCGTGCTGATTGTCGCGCTGATCATGACGGCGGTGTTTTTCACCATCCTCCTGGTAGCGGGGAATACCATGGCCCAGTCGGTGCGCGAACGCACCGGTGAACTCGGCATGCTGAAGGCGATCGGATTCACGAATGGGCAGGTTGTCCTGTTGGTGCTGGCCGAGTCCTGCGTACTCACGGTTTTGGGCGGGGCGCTGGGCCTGGGCCTGGCATGGATGTTCGTCTCGCGCGGCGACCCGACGCCCGGCATGCTGCCGATGTTCATCTTGCCGACGCACGATCTAGTCATCGGGCTCGGCATCAGCCTGGTGCTAGGGATCGCCACCGGAATTGTTCCCGCCCTGCAGGCCATGCGCCTGCGCGTCGCCGACGCGTTAAGACGAATGTGATCTCTCTCAACCCTTAACCATCAACCATCAACTAACCAATGGCCGGCCCCATCAATTGGTTGTCTCAGATCGGATCGATCACGAAGTTCGGGTTGCTGAACATCCCGCAACGGCGCGGCGCGGTCGCCGCCACGGTCATCGGCATCGCCGGGGTCGTGACCGTGCTTGTCGGCGTGCTCTCGATTGCGGCGGGTTTCAAGCAGGCCATGACCGTTTCCGGTTCGCCCGACTCGGCCATTGTCCTGCGCAGCGGCGCGGACAGCGAGATGGTCAGCGGTCTGGGCCGTGAAGAAACGCGCATCATCGCAGATTCACCGACCGTGACCCGGGGTTCGCAAGGTCCCCTCGCTTCTGCCGAGTTGTTCGTCATCATCGATCTGCCCAAGCGCTCGACCGGCACGGACGCCAACGTGCCGTTGCGTGGTGTGGAAAACGCCGCCATTCAGGTGCGCGACAAACTCAAGATCGTCCAGGGACGAATGTTCGACTGGGGCAAAAACGAAGTCATCGTCGGCCGGGGCGCCGCCCGCGAGTTCGGTGGGCTGGAAGTGGATTCCACGATCAAGGTCGGCCGCGAGAACTGGCCGGTGGTGGGCATTTTCTCCTGCGACGGCGGCGTGGCCGAATCGGAAATCTGGACCGACGCCAAGGTGCTCCAGGAAGCCTACCACCGCGGTGATTCCTTTCAATCGGTCTATGTCCGGCTGAATTCCGCAGGCGCATTCCGCGAATTCAAGGATTCATTGACGTCGAATCCGCAGCTCAATGTGCAGGTGTTCCAGCAACCGGACTATTACGCGGGACAATCCGTGCGGGTCAATCAATTGATCACATACCTAGGCTACCCGATCGCCTTCCTGATGGCGCTCGCGGCGGTGTTCGGGGCACTGAACACCATGTACAGCGCGGTAGCGGCACGGACGCGGGAGATCGCCACCCTGCGGGCGCTGGGTTTCGGCAGCGGGGCGGTGGTGATGTCGTTGCTGCTGGAATCGCTGCTGCTGGCCTTGATCGGCGGAGTGATCGGCGGCGGACTTGCCTACCTGACTTTCAACAACTTTCACACCTCCACCATGAATCTGCAGAGCTTCAGCCAAGTCACTTTCGCCTTCCGCGTCACACCGGAACTGCTGTTGCGCGGCATGGTGTGGTCGGCATTGATTGGTTTGATTGGCGGCCTGTTCCCGGCCATTCGCGCCGCGCGATTGCCCATAGCAGCCGCCTTGCGGGAATTGTGACACCGCAAGCTTCTTGAATTGAAAATAAAAAGGCGGATGGATTTACCGTTCGCCTTCAAAGTAGGTCAGGCATCTTGCCTGACTCTGATTGATTGGAGACAGGCTGGAAGCCTGTCCTACGTTTTCTGCTTCAAACCCCGATCAAGGCCGCGCCGATGACGCCGGCGGAATCGCCGAGCTGATGTTTGACGATGGGGGTCTCGAAGCAATCGCTGAAAACATATTTCGCCACTGCTACAACGCCTTCGGTGTAGAGCGCGTCGAAGTTTGAAACGCCGCCGCCGAGCACGATCACATCCGGGTCCAGCACGTCAATCAGATTGGCCAGCGACCGGCCGAAGTTGCGGAAGAAAACTTTCATGAACTCCACCGCCTTCGCATCGCCGGCGTGATAATCCTGCACGATTTCCTTGAACGACCTTTTCTTTCCGAACTGTTCGGCGTAGCGCGCTTCCAATCCGCCGCCGCTGATGAACGTCTCCACGCAACCGCGCTGGCCGCAGTAGCACAGCGGGCCGTCCGGAGCGATGGACATGTGGCCCCATTCACCGGCGATGGCTTGCGGACCGGTGATGACCTCGCCTTGGTGGACGATTCCCCCACCACAGCCCGTACCCATGATGACGCCGAAGACCAATTTCTTTCCCCTGCCCGCGCCGTGCAGCGCCTCGGCCATGGCGAAACAGTTCGCGTCATTCTGGATTTCGATTTTCCGGCCGAGAATCCGTTCGAGGTCCGCCTTCACCGGCTGGCCGTTCATGCAAACCGTGTTGGAATTTTTCAACAGGCCGGTGCGCGGCGAGATCGTCCCGGGCGTGCCGATGCCGAACGTATGCGCCGCGCCCTGGATGCCGGCGGCCAGTTCGTCATGCAGCCCCTTGATGCGATCCAGGATGTGGCCGTAACCCTTTTCCTGCTGGGTCTCCACGCGCTTGCGGAAAAGTTCCCGGCCGGACGCGTCCAGAACAATGCCTTCAATCTTCGTGCCGCCGAGGTCTATGCCGATGCGAAACATGGTTTTTAAATCTTCCGCAATAATGAGGGACTTGCTATTTCGCCGGCCAAACTCTGACCAGCACCACGCCGTGGCGCGGGACGGAAGCAGTAAATGAGCCGGTGAATTCACCGAGGTCCTTCTGGCGCCAGAGGTCGCGCACTTTCTGTTTGCCGGCCAGACCGAGTTCGGACCAATTGGCGGCAACCGATGTCTCGCTGTAACCGCGATTGAAGAGGCCGACGGCCTTCGAGCCGTCTTCCATGTCCTTGGCCCAGACTTCAAGCTGGCCGTTTTGGGCGACGCGCGCCGCCTGACGACCCAGCGGGTCTTGATTGACTTCAAGCACTTCGTCGTTGCTCAACAGGTTCAATGTGAAGTCGTCCATCTGGGTCATGTCGCAGCCAATGAGCAGCGGCGAGGCGAGCAGGCACCAAAGGCTGATGTGCGTGTATTGCTCGTTGGGCGTGAGGCGTGTGGGATGCAGGTTTGGCCCCCAACCAACTTTGCCGACCACAAGCATGTCCGGATCGTTGAAATGGCCCGGGCCGGCATATTTCTCGTGACCATTTTGCCTGAAACCAATGCCCGCCATGCTGCTCCAGGAATCGTTGATGTCGCCGGTCGTGCGCCAGGAATTGCCGCCAATTTCCGCGCCCCATTCCCAGACGTTGCCCATGCCGTATTGGCAGAAGCTGAACAGGATGTCGCGGTTTATTTTGTCGAGCGCGGCGCGCATGACGCGATAAGGTTTTTGAAGTCCGGGCAGGGTGTCGCCCTTGTCAATCTGACCGTAGCTGCACCAGTCATACTTGAGATAATCGAAACCCCATTGGCCGTACGACTGCGCGTCGAGTTCCTCATGCTGCCAGCTGGCCACGCAACCCCCGCACGTCCATGGGCCGGGCGAGGAATAAAGTCCGACCTTCAGTCCCCTGGCGTGGATATAATCGGTCAGTCCCTTCATGTCCGGGAAGCGCGGATTAGGAATGATGCGCCCGTCCGCGTCGCGTTGCGGGCCTTGCAGCGTCGGGTCCCTGGAATCGCGATGTACCTCCCAGTAATCGTCAATGTTGATGTAGGTCCAGCCGTGATTGATGAGGCCGCTGCTGACCATGGTGTCGGCGGCAGACTTCACTTTTTCGGCGGTGACGGCGGAAGCAAAACAATTCCAACTGTTCCAACCGAGCGCCGGGACAAGTCCGATCTGCGCGCCGCAAATGATTTTAAATTCCCGCTCTGCCGTGCCGAGCTTGTTCCTGGCACGCAAAGTCACGGTGTAATTGCCCGGCTTCTTCAGCGTGCCGGTGATATGACCGGTCTTCTTATCGAGTTTCAACCCTTTCGGCAAACCCTTCGCCGTGAAGGTCATCGGGCGGTCTCCCGTGGCGGCGATGGTAAAGAGGAACGGTGCGCCGAGCCGCACGCCAAAGATTTTGGCGCTGTTGATCCGGGGTTTGGGCGAGGGCTTGGGTGTGAGAATGATCGCTTCCTCCTTGAGGGCGGAAAACACCGACGGTCGGCCCCGGGTCATGACCAGTTTGGCATCCGCCCAATCGGCGTGGTCGAAGTCAATGCTCTCCCCGCCGTCCACAAACAGGGTCAATTGTTTCACGTCCGCGAGACTTACGTTCACCGCCACAGGTGCGTCGCCGCCATGCAGCTCCTTGCTTTCCCAGAGAACCTGGTTTGTGTCGCCCAGCACTTTGAACACCACGCTGCCGTTGCCTTTGCCAACCTCATCATCAATTCCCACCACAGCAGAAAAACTTTCGGCCCTGCCACCGACATCGAGGATGAACTCGCTCGAAGCATGTGTACCCAACCCATTCGTGAATGCCTGTCCGCCGATGGAGAGTGCATGGCCTTCGACAGACTTGTTCGCTTGCGGCTCGCCCCAACCCTGTTCCGCCTGGCTGATGTCCAGGGCGCTGATGGAATAGGTCCGTGCGGTTTGAGCGTGAGTCGTTCCGGCAAACAGGGCTAGAGCGACCAGCGACACGAACCATTGACAGGGGGCGGCGGGGAAGATTCGTTTCAAGATCATGTCCTGAAGAATAGTTGCATGACGAATGTGCCGCAACCCCATTTGCATCCAGAACCATGCCTTCAATCTTCGTGCCGCCGAGGTCTATGCCGATGCGAAACATGTTTTCAAATCTTCGACCAATTTGAATAAAATGAAAAACAAAAAGGCGGATGGACTTTCTGCTCCACCGCCACCATAAAACATTTTACGGGGAAATTTTTGTTGGCGTTCATGGCGTGACGCATTGATAATGTTGAAACAATGCTGCTTTGATTAACGATTTGCCAAGGTGAACATGCCCAAATTTTTAGCCAGTCTCTGCGCCTTTTTGTGCCTGCAACTTTCCGTTCGGGCCTGGAATGCCGAAGGCCACATGGTCGTGGCCCAGATCGCGTATAACCATCTCAATCCCGTAGCCAAGGCCAAGTGCGATGCTCTCATCGCCGTGCCCCTGGGGACTTACAGTAGTGCCGCCACCAGCAATTTCGTGACCGCAGCCGTCTGGGCAGACGATTTCAAGGGCCTATTGGACACAGGTAACTGGCATTACATTAATTTGCCATTCAGTCTCGACGGCACGCCGACATCCGGTGTTGCCACCGCTTCATTTGACGTGGTTCAAGCCATTAACCTGAGTATCGCCACTTTGCAAAATCCGACTATTACCCAAAGCAACCAAGCTGTCAGCTTGCGTTATCTGCTGCATTTCGCCGGCGACATCCAACAACCTCTACACTGTTGTACGGCCGTTACGGCTTCATCGCCCGGCGGCGATGCCGGTGGCAATGGTTTCAGCGTTAACGGGTGGGGCAATCTGCATTCTCTCTGGGATTCAGGTGGCGGTTTTCTCTTCGACTCTCTTTCGCGTCCGCTCAGCGCCACCAGCAAGAACACGCTGAACGCCAAAGTGGCTTCAATCGAAGCGGACTATCCTTACAACTACAGCACGAATCTCGGCACGGTTCCCGATCCCATGAACTGGGCGCAGGAAGGTTTGAGTCTCGCGCAGACAATCTGCTACGTCGGAATCACCCGAGGCGCCACTCCCTCGACCAGTTATCTCAATACCGCCATGGCCACCACGGAACAACGCATGGCCCGAGGCGGCCATCGCCTTGCTGATTTGCTGAATACCATTTTTCCGTTAAGTCCCATAACCCTGACTTCCCTCACCCTCACTAATGGCAATTTCGGTTTCTTGTGGGGCGCTATTTCCAACAGCACCTATCATGTGCAATGGAAACAGCAATTAAGCGATCCGGCGTGGAATGACCTGACTAATATTACTGCCTCCGGCAATTCCATTTCATTCACGGAGAAGCCCACGCAACCGCAGCGATTCTATCGGGTTATCCAATGACCCGCGTGGAGCAAATTACGAATCCGTCCAATGAAAAAAGGCAAACGGTTTTCCGTTCGCCTTTCGTGATTTGAGATTTGAATTCGCTTAGTAGCGGTAGTGCTCCGGCTTATACGGGCCTTCGACCGGCACGCCGAGGTAATCGTCCCGCAGAGCGGGATTCTTCGTCAGTTTGGTGAGCTTCACGCCGATTTTTCCCAGGTGCAGCCGCGCCGTTGATTCGTTGGCCGCTTCGTTGACGGGATTGCCGCAACGTCATAGCCTTCGGTTCGATGAAACCAATTGTTCTCCTCTTTGCCGCAGCCTGCGCCATTCAATTCACCTGCGCCGCCGCCGAGCCTGAGATCACGGGCGAACTCAAGCAGTGGCACAAAGTCACGCTTACAATTGACGGCCCTTCCGCGCACGAAACCAACAACGCGCCGAATCCGTTCCTCGACTATCGGATGTGCGCTCCATTTTTCGGACTCGTTCGAGACATTGAGCATACTCCTCGTCCGCTGGCGACTTTTCGAGCGCGGCTTCCCATAAGCGCCGGGCTTTCGAGAATTGTTCTTGTTGCGCCGCCATGCGAGCCAGCAAATCCAACTCGCGCGGGTTGTCGGGAAGTTCGCCATTAGACACCAGCACGGCTTCCGCTTCGAGAAACCGTTTGGACTGCGCAAGCTCGGTCGCACGCGCGAGCCTGATTTGAGCAAAACATTTTTCAAGAGCGGTTCGCGCTTGCGTCGGCAATTGTTGTTCTTGTTCGTTCACACCGAAAGGCTACTTAGGCATGATGGTTGCCCCGTAACCGCGTGGCCCGCCATCATCTTCATCATTGGGCAGCAATTCCCAAAGCTGTCTGACGACATTTTGCAAACCTGTAAAATTGTTCTTTGCAATGCACTCTCGACCTTGGTCAAATAGCCGGGCGGCTCGGCTTTGATCAGTCATCTTTTGTTGCTGCTTTTCCAATAGCTGAAACCTGCTGACCCACCAGCCGGGCTGTGCCATAACGATTTCGTAATAGAGACGGGTCATTTGCTCGATTTTTTTTCGCAGTTGTTCGGGCTTGCGCTCGCTAATGATTTCCTCAACATCGTCGGCAAAGTCTTCGGCCTTCCGTCTTTGTTGTTCATTGCCATCCTGATCGGCGACCTTTTGCAGTTCGCCAAGCTTTTCGCGCGATTCTGAAATGAGTGCTGGCCACTCAAGCGCGTTGATGGCTTCATCGAGAATTAGTTTCAGTTCCAACAAACGCTTTTCAAATTTGGCTGCTGCATTCGGATCGCCTTTGATTGCAGGGAGCAACTCTTTGATTTCTTGAAGTAATGGTGACGCCTCGACTTGCTGGACTAGCTGTTCGGCAGTTTCGCCTTCTGTGGAGGCAGCCTTCGCCTTCACGTCGCGAAGCCGTCTCATCTCATTCTCAAAATCCTTCTTCAAGAATTCAGCGTCAGGATTCTTGTGTCGAAGCTCGATTTTCTCTGTGAATTCTTCATCCAAAAATGGAACGTATGCTGTTACTATGATGTCTCCAGATTTTTCGATGCGAAGTGTAACTTCTAGCTCGCTTCCAGCGGGCAAATCTCGCTGGATTTTTTCCGCCTTAATCAGAAGCTCACCTATGCGCCGGTTTCGGTCGGCGAGGTCGTTCTCGCCTTCGATGATTGGAATCTTGATAAGCTCGCCAGTCTGACCTTGTCGAACAAGGTGAACCGTGCGGTAGTCTCGCGTATCCTTAAGCGGCAATCCACGCCCCTTCTTGAAGATTTTGGGGCATTCATTGTTCGCCAGCGCAATTCCAATTGAGTTGATAAGCGGTTGATCTTCCGGCACTGCCCCAATCGTGTAGGTCAGCCTGTCAGGTATCGTTTTTTGTTTTCGATTGTTTGGGTCAAACAATTCAATTGCGAACGTGTTGCGCTCGCCCTTTTCAACATCATGCAGAGTGGCGGTGAAAACACCGTCGGGACTTAGTGCAATTCTGCCGCTCCGCCATTGTGTCTTGGTGTGGACCAGTTGTTCTGTTCATTGTGGAAAGTTTTGAGGTTCAATGGGAGTGAGCGGCGTGGCAATTTCGATTTCTCCATTTTGGATCAACCGATTGTTCCAAAAAATTGAAGGGAGCAAAGTTTCGCTGACACGCTTTTTGTCCAGTCCTTGCGTTGGTTTGCTGGCGATGACTTTCATGGGCTGCCCTTCATCATACACATCGCCGGTGTGGTCACGAATCACAATGCCCACTTTTTCGAGATCGCGGCGAATCGCTTCGATGTGGCGGTCAACGCGCTTCATGTCTTCGCGAACTTCGCCAGTATCCTGAATCTCGTCGAGATTCATGCCGACGCGTTTGAAAACTTTCATGGCCTGCCGGCCAAGGAAGCGATGCTTGACGCGATAAACCTCCGCGAACGCTCCTTCGCCCAAAAAGCGTTCCACTTCGTACGTATCGCGAATCATCTGGCCGTCTTCGAGTAAGTGCATAATCGGAGAACCACTTGCGCAGCATCATATGTGAAAAGAAGGAATCAGCAAACCTCAAAGACAAAGACGCCAATCAGCGCGGCAAGACAGTCTCGACACCCAACCCCGTTCGAGGTGGAGAGGGGTTCGTGTGTTTTGCGGTTAAAACAAAAAGGCGCATCATTGCTGATGCGCCTTTGGAAAGTTTCAGTCGAGGTTGGGTTGGTTCAATACCGATAGTGCTCCGGCTTGTAGGGGCCTTCGACGGGCACGCCGAGGTAGTCGTCCCGCAGAGCGGGATTCTTCGTGAGTTTGGTCAGCTTCACACCGATTTTTTCCAGGTGCAGGCGGCGCAATCCCAGACAGCAGAACTTTACGGCACGAGCGTGGCAAGGTAATCGGACAACACCGCCGGATAATGCGGCCGGAAATTGGCGTGACGATTCGCCACACCAGAAAAGTAGTCGTGAAATGGTTGGCTCATGATTTTGAACGCGCTTCGGACGACAACCACAATCTAACCTCCGATTCCAGAGAATCGAATGATCTCTGCACCAAATTTTCGAATGGCCGTGGACTTTCTGGGTGCGGATTGCCAACAACATGCTGACTGTCAATCTCGCGGTGTCTTAGCAATGGGTCACGTGCGCGAGTTTCCAAATAGCCAAAGGGACTACCAGATTCCGGGCTTAGATCGAATTTACTCTCCCAAGACTCCAAAAACTCAACGTCGAAGAATTGCAAAGGATAGATGCCGTCTTCTCCCCCGAAGAGACGCATCTGTGTTTTCTGTTCCAAATGGTGTTCATAAGAATCTGAAATCGGTGGGAAGACCGGGATGGCATCATATGTTACAACACAAGGAATCACGCGACGGATTCCCAGAACGGGTGTTCCATCGGAGCGAAAGGCTTTTTGGGCACGTAAAGCTTCCGCTGCTTTCCGTACTTGAGTTGCACCGAACATCACCATTCGATCAATCTCGCCAAAGTTGCCGCTATGCCTTATCTCCGTCCATGAAGATTCGTGCGTTTACGTGTAATAAAAGAACCAGGCGCTCAACTACGGCATTGACTTGGAATTGTCGTAACGCGGCTTCGCTCTGCTGAAGGGTCAGGGTAGAACCGAAGACGCGGTCTGCCGTAAGCGTTATCGCCATCCTTGATGCGATGTCGTCTCCAATTGGAGCTTGCACGCTGTGGACATTCTCATTTCCCGCATCGAAGCACAAGTAATCACCCGTTGAATCGAACTTGATGCTTGTCGAAATCAAAAAGGCGAACGGTTTTCCGTTCGCCTTTCATGATTTGAGATTTGAATTCGCTCAGTAGCGGTAGTGTTCCGGTTTGTCGCGCCGTAGCGTGCGAAGGCGGACGACTTCCTCGTCCAGCTTCTTGGGCAGACGATAGACGCCTTCAGAACATCGTTTCGGTGTTGGCGCAGTCGGTCAGACGCTGCTTGCCATCCGGTGCGAGCATTTTCAGCTGTCCGATTTTTTCGGACACTTCAACATAGCCCGCCGCTACAGTTTAATACCGATAGTGTTCCGGTTTGTAGGGGCCTTCGACGGGCACGCCGAGATAGTCGGCTTGTTTCTTGGTGAGCTTGGTGAGCTTTACGCCGATTTTTTCCAGGTGCAGCCGGGCGACTTCCTCGTCCAGCTTCTTGGGCAGACGATAGACGCCGATTTTGTTGGTGGCGCGGTTGGCCCAGAGGTCAAGTTGCGCGAGGCATTGGTTGGTGAAGCTGTTGCTCATCACGAAGCTCGGATGGCCGGTGGCGCAGCCGAGGTTCACCAGCCGGCCTTCGGCCAGCAGATAAATGCTGTTGCCGTCCGCGAAGGTGTATTTGTCCACCTGCGGCTTGATGTTGAGTTTCTTCACCCCGGCGGCCTTGTTCAGGCGGTCCACCTGGATCTCGTTGTCGAAGTGGCCGATGTTGCAGACGATGGCCTGGTCTTTCATCTTCGCCATGTGTTCGAGCGTGATGATGTCGCAGTTGCCGGTGGTGGTGACGTAGATGTCCGCTTCGCCAAGCGTGTCTTCGATGGTCTTTACTTCAAAACCTTCCATCGCCGCCTGCAGGGCGTTGATGGGGTCAATCTCGGTGACGATGACGCGCGCGCCGAACCCGCGCAGCGAGTGCGAGCAGCCTTTGCCGACGTCGCCGTAACCGCAAACGCAGGCGACCTTGCCGGCGACCATCACGTCGGTCGCGCGTTTGATGCCGTCGGCGAGCGATTCGCGGCAGCCGTAAAGGTTGTCGAACTTGGACTTGGTGACGGAGTCGTTGACGTTGATGGCGGGCACGAGAAGCTTGCCCTGTTCCAGCATCTGGTACAGGCGATGGACGCCGGTGGTGGTTTCCTCGGAAACACCCCTCCAATCCTTCACGACGGTGTGCCAGAAACCGGGGCGCTCCTTCGCGACGCGCTTGAGCAAGGCCTTGATGACGGCAACTTCGTGGTTGTCGCTGGGGGTGTTGACCCAATTGTCGCCGTTTTCGAGTTCGTAACCCTTGTGGATGAGCAAGGTGGCGTCGCCGCCGTCGTCCACGATGAGTTGCGGACCTTTATTGCCCGGATGCGTGAGCGCGGCGAGCGTAAAATCCCAATATTCTTCGAGCGTTTCACCCTTCCACGCGAACACGGGGATGCCGGCAACGGCAACGGCGGCGGCGGCATGATCCTGGGTGCTGAAAATGTTGCAGCTCGCCCAGCGCACGGACGCGCCGAGTTCGACGAGCGTCTCGATGAGGATGGCCGTCTCGATGGTCATGTGCAGCGAGCCGGTGATGCGCACGCCCTTGAACGGCTTTTGCGGGCCGTATTTGGCGCGAATGGCCATGAGTCCGGGCATTTCGTGCTCGGAAACCTGGATGGTCTTGCGTCCCCACTCGGCGAGCGAGAGGTCACGGACTTTGTAATCCGGTTTAGCGGCACCGTTGCCGTTGCCGTTTTTGGCGGCGGGCTTCGCGAGCTTGGCGCGGGATGGAGGTAATTTGATGGTGGCCATGTCTGGTTGAGGGTTGAAAGTTGAGGGTTGAGAGTTATTTCAACGCACGCTTGAGCGCTTCAACCTTGTCGGTCTTTTCCCAGGTCAAATCGGGGTCGCTCTTGCCGAAGTGGCCGTAGTTGGTGGTCTTCAAATAAATCGGACGGCGCAGGTTGAGCTGGTCAATGATGTCCGAGGGCAGGAAGCTGAACACGCGGTTGACGGCGCGGACGATTTTGCTTTCGGGAACGGTCGCCGTGCCGAACGTGTCCACACTGACGCTGACGGGATCGGGATAACCGATGGCGTAGGCGAACTGGATTTCGCATTTCGCGGCGAGTTTGGCCGCCACGATGTTCTTGGCGATCCAGCGGCCCAGGTAAGCGGCGCTGCGGTCCACCTTCGTCGGGTCCTTGCCGGAGAATGCGCCGCCGCCGTGACGGCCCATGCCGCCGTAGCTGTCCACGATGATCTTGCGCCCGGTCAAACCGGTGTCGCCCTGCGGCCCGCCGACGACGAAACGTCCGGTCGGGTTGATGAGGAATTCGGTTTTCTTCGTGAGCAAACGTTTGGGTAGAACTTTTTTTACGATGTGCTCGATGCAGAATTTTTCAATCTCGGCATGGGTGACTTCGCGTCCGTTAATCTTGTCGGCATGCTGCGTGGAGATGACGACGTTGGAAATGGCAACGGGCTTGTCATTCTCGTAAACGACGGAGACCTGCGACTTCGCGTCGGGGCGCAGCCACGGCACCCTGCCGGTCTTGCGGATGCGGGTGAGTTCGCGGCCGAGACGATGCGCGAACATGATGGGCGCGGGCATGAGCTCGGGCGTTTCGTTGCAGGCGTAACCGAACATCAAACCCTGGTCGCCGGCGCCCTGCTGGCTGGTCTTCTTGCCCTTGGCCTTGCGGGCGTCCACGCCCTGGGCAATATCGGGCGATTGCTGCGTGATGATGGTGTTCACGAACACCTTGTCGGCGTGGAACACGTCGTCATCATTCACATAGCCGATTTCGCGGATGGCGTCGCGGGCGATTTTGGTGAAGTCAAGTTTCGCGCGCGTGGTGATTTCGCCGCCGACGATGACGATGTTGGATTTGGCGTAGCATTCGCAGGCGACGCGGCTGAACTTGTCCTGCGCGAGGCAGGCGTCCAGCACGGCGTCAGAAATGGTGTCACAAACCTTGTCCGGGTGGCCTTCGCCGACGGACTCCGAGGAAAAGATGTAATTTTTGCTCATGAATTAATTGGTTAAAATGTCATATTGACGTATCAAGATAGGATGATATATCTAATTTGAAGCGCGTCAAATGCTTTTTGAGAAAAAGTTGGCGCGCGGTTCGGTGCCCCGTCCCGCAGAGCGGGACGGTTACAGCCGCGCAGCGGCGGAAGGAAATAGCCCACGGCGCGAGCCGTGGGTATGTTATGCAAAAAACATCAAAAGCCCCGTCAGGGGCGGAAGAAAACCGGGTGGAAACGACAGAGGCTCTTTCGCCTCTGACGGGGCTTGTCATCCCTCTACTTTCACCCACGGCTCACGCCGTGGGCTACCATCTGCCGCGCCTCCGGCGCTGGTTTTGCACGAACAATTGTTCCGACACACTTTAATCATGTCCGGCACCTTGAAATCATTGCGGGCCTTGTCCGACCCGACACGACTGCGGATTGTCGCGTTGCTGGAGCGCGACGAGCTGTCCGTGAACGAGCTGCAGGAAATCACCCGGCTCGGCCAGTCGCGCATTTCGACGCATCTTGGATTGCTCGCGGACTGCGCGCTGGTGCAGTCGCGGCGCGAGGGCAAGCGGACGTTCTACAAGCTCAACCCGCAGACAGACGGCACAACGGGTGAATTCATCCGGCTTGCCATTCGCGGCGCGAAGGAATTGTCCGAACACTCGGGCGACCAGATTAATCTCAGGCGCATCCTCGGCCGCCGGCGCGAGCAGGCGCAGGTTTATTTCAACCAGATTGCCGGTCGCTTCGACCGCGTCTATGGGCCGGGCCGTTCATGGCAGGCCTTCGGGCATTTGCTGCTGCGCATTCTGCCGCCGTTGACCGTGGCTGATCTCGGATCGGGCGAGGGTTTGTTGAGCGAACTGCTGGCGCGGCGCTGCAAAAAAGTCATTGCGGTGGACAATTCGGAAAAGATCGTTGCGTTCGGCGCGGCCAAGGCGAAGAAGAACGGGCTGAAGAACCTGGAATTCCGGCGGGGTGATCTGCAAAACCCGCCGATTGAAGCCGGCAGTGTTGACCTCGTGATTTTGAGCCAGGCATTGCATCACGCCGAAATTCCGGCGGACGCGATTGTCGCCGCCCACAAAATCCTGCGTCCGCGCGGGCAGATTTTGATTCTCGATTTGCTCAAGCACAATTTCGGGAAGGCGCGCGAGCTTTACGGCGACCGCTGGCCCGGTTTCGCGGAAAGTGATTTGCACCGCTGGCTGGAGGAGGCCGGGTTCAAGAAAATCGAAATCAGCATCGTAGCGCGCGAGGAACAGCCGCCGCATTTCCAGACCATCCTGGCGGGTGGGGAAAAGAACTAGCCGCGTAGCCGTGGACATCCGTCCGCGCCAATTTGCATCCACCGAACTGCTTGACTATTGAGTTCAGCGCCGACTGACGTCGGCGGCTACAGAGATTCACGCCACGACAATGTTCACCAGTTTTTTCGGCACGACGATGACTTTCCTGATCGTCTTGCCGGCAATGAACTGCTGTACCTTCTCCGAAGTTTTGGCGGCGGCTTCGACCGTGGCGTTGTCGGCGTTGGCCGGGACCCTGATGACGTCGCGCAGCTTGCCGTTGACCTGCACCGGGATTTCCAGCGTATCCTCGATGAGCAATGCCGGATCAAACTTCGGCCAGCAGGCGTAGGTGAGGCTGGTTGAGGGTTGAGAGTTGAGGGTTGAGAGTTTAACCCAAAGCTCTTCCGCGATATGCGGCGCGAACGGCGCGAGCAAAATCAAAAATTCGCGCAAAACGGAAACCGGCTTCGTCTCCCACGTTATCGCATCGTTCACAAAAACCATCATCGCGGAAATCGCCGTATTGAAGCGCAACCCGTCCAAATGTTCCGTCACTTTCTTGATGCAGGCGTGCAGTGTTTTCAACTGTGCGGGAGTAGCCGGCACGTCCTTGATGGCGGGATTGAGTTTGATCAAATCCAGCAATTCTTTGCGTTTCTCTGCGTTCTCTGCGGTGGTTTCCGCCTGCTCAAATTCCGTTTCGCTCGCTTCATCCACGAACAGACGCCAGACGCGGCCGAGAAAACGATAGACGCCCTCGACGCCCCTGGTATTCCACGGCTTCACCATTTCGAGCGGGCCCATGAACATCTCAAACAGTCGAAGCGAATCCGCGCCATATTCGCCAACAATGTCGTCGGGGTTCACGACGTTGCCGCGCGCTTTGGACATCTTCTGGCCGTCCTCGCCGAGAATCAGACCTTGATTGACGAGCTTGAAGAACGGCTCCGGCGTCGAGACGCAGCCGAGATCGAACAAAACCTTGTGCCAGAACCGGGCGTAAAGCAGATGCAACACGGCGTGTTCCGTGCCGCCGACGTATAAATCCACGCCTTGGGTTTCGTAGCCGCCGACGTCAGTCGGCGCATTCTTGTCTGTGGAAGAAGATGGCGCGGACTGATCCCGCACCGCGGTACGGCTACCCATCCAATACGATTCCGCTTCGTTGCTGACAAAGGCGGCGTTGTTTTTCGCGTCGAGATAACGGAGGTAATACCAGCAACTGCCGGCCCATTGCGGCATGGTGTTGGTTTCGCGCGTGGAACCGTCGGGCAGGTTCACCCAATCCTTCGCGCGGGCGAGCGGCGGCTGACCGTCGGGCATGGGTTTGTAATCGTCGAGCTTCGGCGGGAGCACGGGCAACGCGCTTTCCGGCAAGGCTTCGTGATAAAGATTTCCGCTCGTGTCGCGCTTCCAAACAATCGGGAATGGCTCACCCCAGTAACGCTGCCGGCTGAACAGCCAGTCGCGCAACTTGAAGTTGACCGTCTTTTTGCCGAGGCCCTTGGATTCAAGCCAGGCGGTGATTTTCTTTTTGGCCTCGGCAGTGGGCAGGCCGTTGATGTCGCAGATCTCAAGCAATTTTTGCTTTTCGGATGGCGTCGGAGAACTGATGCCAATGCCAAACCCAACAAATGCAGTCGCCGGAACACTCGGATTGTATTCAATGACGTCGCGGCGTTGACGGGCAGCTTCTTCTCGATACTTCTTCCATTCAGGCTTGGAGTTAATTTCACCATCGTTCGCGACGAATGACTTATCGCCGCTTTTACGAAGAGTGACGTAATAAAGCGGCTCAACGACAACACGAATTGGCAAACTAAATTTCTTCGCAAATTCCTGATCGCGCTCGTCATGCGCGGGCACGGCCATGATTGCACCCGTGCCATAGCTGGCCAAGACATAGTCTGCCATGAAGATTGGGATGCGCTCCTCATTCATCGGATTTATCGCGCATAAGCCGGTGAATACACCGGTTTTTTCCTTCGCGAGTTCTGTGCGCTCAAGGTCACTCTTTGCGCTAGCCCATGTCCGGTAAGTCCAAACCGCAGCGACTGGTGGCAGATCAAAAATTTGATCCGGCGTGAAATCGTGTTGCGTCTGTGTCTTTGACCAAGATTCTCCTTTTCCTTTCCAAAGAGACGGAGTGTTCTCCGGCCATCGCATATGTTGCATTAGGCCATCCAAGAAAATGTGTTCGGGAGCAATTACTAGGTAAGTAGCCCCAAAAAGTGTATCTGGCCGGGTCGTGAAGACGCTGATCTTTAGATTTTTTATCGGTTTATTCGTAATTGGGTCAGCGACCTGAAACTCAACTTGCGCGCCTTCGCTGCGGCCAATCCAATTCCGTTGCATCTCCTTCAGCGAATCGCTCCAGTCAATCGTGCCGAGATCGGCGAGGAGTTTTTCGGCGTAGGCGGTGATGCGGAGCATCCATTGGCGCATCGGCTTCCGTGTCACGGGAAATCCACCCACTTCACTTTTGCCATCCACGACTTCCTCGTTGGCCAGCACCGTGCCGAGTGCCTCGCACCACCAGACAGGTTGTTCGCTCACATAGGCAAGTCGCTTCGAGTCACGGCAAGCGCGGTGGCGAGCCTCCAACGTGCTGCCTGCATCCTGCTGGCAGTTCTGACTCTCTCCGCTACGGCCCGCAGGAAACGAAGTTTGATCTGCCGGCAGGATGCCGGCAGCACGTTGCTGGAGTTCCGCCGGATACTTCAGCGTTTCAATCGGCTCAGCCCGGTTCGTTTTCGGATTGAACCACGAGTTGTAAAGCTTGAGGAAAATCCACTGCGTCCATTTGAAATAATTCGGGTCGGTGGTGGCGAGCTCGCGTGACCAGTCGTAGCTGAAGCCGAGCGATTGAATCTGGCGCTTGAACGTGGCGATGTTCGCCTCGGTGGTATTGCGCGGATGCTGACCGGTTTTCACGGCGTATTGCTCGGCGGGCAGGCCGAACGCATCCCAGCCCATCGGATGCAACACATGAAATCCCTGCGCGCGCTTGTACCGGGCGAGGATGTCGGTGGCGGTGTAACCTTCCGGGTGGCCGACATGCAGGCCCGCGCCGGATGGGTAGGGAAACATGTCGAGAATGTAAAATTTGGGTGGCAACTGCGTTGCGGCCACCTTGCCGGAAAGATTATGGCGTCGGGCAAACGGGTGCCCGTCCGGGAGGACTTCGCCCGGGTTAAAGGCGCGAAAGGTTTGTTGTTCGTCCCAAAATTGCTGCCATTTCGGTTCGATCAAATGAAACGGATATTGTCGGCGACTGCTGGCCATAGGCACGGGATTTTGCGGAAAGTGGTGCGGCGGGGCAATGGCGGAATTCCCGGCGACGCCTGAATTCAAGCCATTTTTGGCTTTGACATGGTTGAAAAGTAGATGTAATTATTTCAATTAGATATTCGCAAGGTAGATGCATCGAATCTGCGCCATGAGCATTTTGCCCGTTTCACGAACTTCAGCGCTTGCAAAAGGAGCGAGAAGGAGGGCTTTTACCCTGATCGAACTGCTGGTGGTGATTGCCATCATCGCCATCCTGTCGGCGATTTTGTTGCCGGCATTGTCCCAGGCAAAAGGGCGGGCACAGGCCATCCTTTGCTTGAACAACACCAAGCAGCTCACCCTGGCCTGGCATATGTACGCAGACGATTTCGAAGGCCGGCTGCCCTACAACCTCGGCATGGTCGGGTCGTCGTTTCGCACCCCGCTCAACTGGGTCAACAATGTCATGACCTGGGGGCTTGACCCGGATAACACCAACCCCGCCACCCTCACCGAGGCGGGCCTCGGCCCTTTTGTCAGTCAGGCGACGGCCATTTACCGTTGTCCGTCCGACCACGTCGTCAGCGCGGCCCAAAGCGCCGCCGGCTGGGACGGGCGCATCCGCAGTTATTCAATGAACGCGATGGTCGGCGACGCAGGCGAAATCTCGAGCAGCGGGGTCAACACGAACAACCCCGATTACGTACAATTTTTTAAAATCACGCAAATTCCGCAGCCCACCGAAATTTTTGTGTTTCTCGATGAGCACCCGGACAGCATCAACGACGGCTATTTTCTCGAACGCGACTATTATCCGGAGTGGCACGACCTGCCAGCCACCTACCACAACAACGCCACGGCGTTTTCATTTACTGACGGGCACAGCACATTGCATCGCTGGACGCAACCCGACACCTCCCGTCCGCCGATTCCGGATGGCGCGAACCTGCCCATTTCTGTTCCCTCCAGCGGGAACCAGGACCTCGAGTGGGTGCTCGGTCACATGAGCGTGGACCACCACTGACGACCGGCTGTGCTTATAAATACTGTTGCAGGGTTTGTTCGTCTCCTTCCATCCCCAGTACGTACAACGTGTCTCCTTGCGTCCAGGTCACAGTGATGAGTTTGTTGACCTGGACAAACTGGCGCGAACCCATCGGCGGCGCATTCTTCACCGTGGAACGGTCAATGACGAACAGCCAAAGATCGCTTTGCTGTCCCGGCGGCAGCGGCTTGCCGGTGCGAAAACAAATCATCGAAACTTTTGCGCCTTGCCAGCCTTCAATTGCGCAACCGGTCACGGCGGTTTTTTCCAAAGGCGCGGGCAAAACGTAATCCGCCGGCGCGTGATTTTGCGCGAGGTAAGCGCGGACCTGCGCCGGATTATTCGTCGCCAAATCCATGGTGTAGCCGCGCAGCGCGACGCCCGCCATCCGGCTTCGGTAAATGGCGAATGTCTCTTCATTCCCGCGGTGCTGGAACCAGAGCGGTGCCAGGACAACCAGCGCCGCAACGACCGCCGCCGCCGCCAGAACCGCTCGCTGCCGCCAGAAAATAACTTTCTCCTGTGCCGCCTGTTCGGAAATGATTTGCTCCTTCAATCCGGCGGGCGCGGTGATTTGCCGGAATCCGGCGCGCAACGCCTCCTGCCGCGCGCAATGCTCCACCAGCCAGCGCGTCAGTTCCGGGTCCTGCTTGGCCAGCTCGAGCGCCCCGGCGATTTGTGGATCATCGGCGTCCGCCGTGCCGGGCCGGTAGAGCAGTAAAATGGTTTTGGCTTCGTCGCGATTCACAAGTTTGGTGGCTGGGGTTGCGCGCCGGTGGTGGTGCCCGTCAGCAGTTGGTGCAGCCGTCCGAGGCCGCGGGTGAGGCGCGATTTGACGGTGCCGAGCGGCACGTCGAGAATTTCGGCAATCTCGTTGTAGGAACAATCCTGCAGGTAAAACAATGCGACGGGCGCCTGATAAATTTCATCCAGACGCGCCAGGGCCTCGAGCGCCTGTCCGGCGTCCAGGCGGTTGACGGTGGGCGGCGGCACGACGGGAAGTTCCGCCGCCGCGTACTCCAATTCGAGGTGCGGAAAGCGCGTTTGCTTTCGCCGCGTGCCGAGAAACTCGCGGTGCAGGGTGGTGAACAACCAGGTTTTCACTTTGGAAGCATCGCGCAACTGGTGGCCTTTGGCCGCCCAAATGCAAAAAGTTTGTTGTGTGAGGTCACAGGCGTCCGGCTCGTCCCGCGCGAGGCTGAAGGCAAATTGGTACAGCGGCTCGTAATAACGAGCCACCAAGCTTTCAAATTCCACGTTGTCAGCCATGTCAAGTCATCGATAGTAAGAGGCTTTAGTGCAACATTTGTTCCCGTGAAATGCGAGTTTAAAATTGCCGGGAACAATATTCGTCTTCATCGCTCTCATTAAACGAAGCGAGCATTGCCGGGTGTTTATGGCAGATAAAACGCAACGGCATAAACTGTTATCCGTCCGAACCTGGCTATTAACATATACGAACCTATGAAATCAGAAATCTTCACGTATGAAAAATCATTCATAACCGTCCGGTCACTTCAAGCAACCAGCCTCGTGAGCGCCGCAGGATGGGTCACACTCCTTTTGTTCGCCGGCCTGGCTGCGCCAGTGGCGACGAAAGCCGCCACGATTTGGAATGGCCCGCCGGTCAGCGAGAGCAACGCCACCGAGCCGGACAAAATTACGGACAACGTCTGGCTGACTCGTGGGGCCAGTCAAGGACTCTACAACGCCGTAACGGAGAGCGGGTTTACCCATTTCTTCAGCCCGGCGGACACCGAGTGGGCCGACGGGACGACCGCCAACTACGCTTCGCTTTCCTACACTGATTGGAATACCTGGGCCAAAGGTGTGCATGCCGGCCCACCGTCCACGGTCGGTGTGAACGCCGTCGTCCATCTCATCACTGATGACATTTACATAGACATCACGTTCACTTCCTGGAGCCTTGGCAGCGCCTACTCATACCAGCGTTCCACCCCGACGGTCGTGAATAATCCGCCCGCCGTGACAATTACGAATCCAGTCAACGGAGCGGTCTTCGCGGCACCGGCCAACATCACCATTCAAGCCTCGGCTTCGGACAGCGATGGCACTGTGACTAATGTGCAATTTCTGATCGGCTCGACGGTTCTGACCAACAAGGCCACCGCTCCCTTTTCCGTTGTAACCAACAACTTGGCAGCGGGCAGTTACACGCTTTCGGCCGTCGCCTCGGACAACAACGGCGTGAAAAACACGAATACGGTTTCAATCAGCGTCGTCACGCCGGTGCAGACCACTGTGAACGGCACAACGCGGACGACTTCCACAAATTTTCAATTCAGCTATTCGGCGAACGTGGGCTTGAGTTACATCGTGCAGCGTTCAACGAATCTGGCCTCGGCCAACTGGGTTACGCTTGTCGGCCAAGTGTCAGCGCATGTAGGTCGGGTGTGAAGCTAAAAAAGCAGGTGTCAGCGGATCTCGGTCACCGGATGGCGGTGGCGCGGGCGGGTATCAAAACGGCGCAACGGTAATTCATATGCGATGA
>Ga0209540_10000656_pt1 | contig 30100 bp, 34 predicted proteins | sample BarGraIncu01121A_FD_184501 | JGI IMG/M metagenome (GOLD analysis project Ga0209540, IMG submission 184501) | Arctic peat soil microbial communities from Barrow, Alaska - Barrow Graham LP Incubations 011-21A (SPAdes) (version 2) | ecosystem: Environmental > Terrestrial > Soil > Wetlands > Peat... | reverse complement strand
AACTATGATGCAATCCATGACACAGTACATGAAATGTGCAAAGATGAAGCACGTCACGGTAGCGCATTTAAGGGATTACTTAATAGATACTTTAAATAAGAGTGCTTCCTATGAAGTTTCTCCTGCACGACTCCAAATAAGAGCTTAAAACATGAAAGTTTCTGCACTTCTTATTTGGAGTCACTTCCGGAAAAAGTCATACTATTATGCATGTGCTATGAGATATCTAACCGTAACTATGACGAACAAAGGTAAAAAGCAACTTACAGAAATTTTCTGTAAGTTGCTTTTTTAAGTTTTAATTAATTATTTAGTACCGAATAATCTGTCTCCAGCATCTCCAAGACCTGGCACAATATATCCTTTTTCATTTAATTTTTCATCAATTGATGCAACAAATATATCTACATCTGGGTGAGCATTTGTAACAGCCTTAATTCCCTCTGGTGCAGCTATAAGACACATTATCTTTATATTTTTGGCTCCTCTTTTCTTAAGAGCTGCAATTGCATCTATTGCGGAGCCTCCTGTAGCAAGCATAGGATCCGTTATAATTACATCTCTTTCACTAATGTCCTGGGGTAACTTACAGAAATACTCAACTGGTTGTAACGTTTCCTCATCCCTATACATTCCTATATGTCCAACCTTCGCCGCCGGTATAAGTTTTAGCATACCATCAACCATTCCAAGACCTGCTCTGAGTATTGGTACTATAGCCATTTTCTTTCCAGCTAAAACTTTGCATTTTGTAGTACAAATGGGCGTTTCAATTTCTACTTCTTCTAATTGTACATCACGTGTAACTTCATAAGCCATAAGCATTGCAACCTCTTCAACAAGCTCTCTAAAGTACTTTGAACCTGTATTTTTATCTCTTATGTAAGCCAATTTGTGTTGTATAAGTGGATGTGTAATTTGTGTTACTTTACTCATATATATTTCCTCCTAATTTTTGAATTTCTATTTGGAATATTTTTTTTCGATTTCTGTAATTTTGTCAATCCTCTTTTGATGTCTGTCCCCTTGAAATTTAGCATTAATAAAAGCATCTACAATATCCAATGCTAAACCCATACCAACGACTCTTTGGCCAAGGGTAAGTATATTAGCATTATTATGCTCCCGAGTTGCATGAGCACTAAAAGTATCACTGCATAGTGCGGCTCTTATTCCAGGTACTTTATTTGCAGTAATACTAACTCCTATTCCTGTGCCACATATTAATATACCTAAATCAAACTCCTGTCCCACTACTGCAAGTGCAACTTTTAGTGCATAATCTGGATAATCACAAGAATCCTCTGTATAGGTACCAAAATCTGTTACCTCAATGTTATCACTACCCAGATGCTTGATTATCTCATTTTTTAAGCTTAATCCCCCATGGTCACATCCTACTGCTATTTTCATTATTAAAACACCTCCACAAAATGTTTTTCTTATCAATATATTATATTACAAAAAAAGAAGATATCGGTATTTAAATAAACTATTCAAATACAGTTATCTTCCTTGCCTTATTCAATAATAAGAATAAATTATTGTTTAATCTATTAATTTTCTTGGAATATCTTGGAATACTTTTAACATATGGGTCTACATTGTTTATAGTACATATTTTATTAAAAATCACTTCTAGCATATAGTTTTTTTGTATTTTCTCATTACAAACATACAATATATCCATAGTCAGCCTCCTTGTATTTCTTTGTTCTGGTAGCAATTATAAATTATTCTACCTATACGTAAGTTATATCAAAACCTGCAGATTTCTTAAGCCTATTCATTATAGCAACACCTATACCCTTTTCTTCAAAAGCTTCCGACAATATTAAATCTACATCTATAGCATCAAAACTTCTTAAAACCTCGAAAAGATTTCTGCCTACATCATCTAGATGATTTCTGTCTCCCAAAGAAATAACAGTGCCATAAAGATATTTTTCTTTAGATTCATCCGTTGCTATGATTCCTATTTTTTTATTGCCCATATTAGTCTGCACTATTTCATTGATTTTTGCAATAGTTTTTTCTAAATCTCCACTTATAATTTTTACTGGGGATTTTGGTGCATAATGCCTATATTTCATACCAGGTGCTTTAGGCTTAAAATCATTCTTTGGTTTAGAAATAACATTTTTATCAATATATATTTTCTCATCTATTTCTCTTAACATCTCAATAGTTATAACTCCTGGTCTAAGTATACATAACGGAGTGCAAGTACAATCAACTATTGTTGACTCAAGTCCTACTTGACTTTTATCTCCACCTAAAATATACTCAATTTTTCCACTTAAATCCTCAATACAACTTTTCACATCAGTAGGACTGGGTCTACCGGATATATTAGCTGAAGGAGCCGCTATAGGCGTTCCTGCAGCCTCAATAAGTTTTTTTGCGATTATATTCGATGGCATCCGTATACCTATGGTATCAAGCCCTGCACTTGTAGTTTTCGGAACTAAATCAGACTTATTAAAAATTAATGTTATTGGTCCAGGCCAGTATCTATTCATAATTTCTCTGGCTATATTTGGTATTTCTTTAACTAAAAAATCTATATCAAAATCAGATACATGAATAATAAGGGGATTATCCTGAGGTCTCCCCTTAGCCTTAAAAATCTTTTCTACAGCCATACTATCTAATGCATTTGCCCCAAGACCATAAACTGTCTCCGTAGGGAATACAACTAATCCACCTTTTTTTATAACAATTGCTGCCTCATTAATTATATTTTGAGCAATATTATTTTCGTCTATTATTTCAATCTTCGTATTCATCCTTACACCTCTTAATTAAATCATCACCTATGGTGCTGAAATGTCGTTAAAGCACATTAGTCATTATTAACCCCACTATCATTCCCGATAGAATTCCCAATGTACTTGTTCTTCCTGGCCAAAGTTTTTTAGACTCTGGAATCATCTCACCGTGAATTACATATAACATAACTCCAGAAGCAAAAGCTAAAGCAGTACCCAATACTTCTATAGATATGCTCCCAATATAAATCCCTATCCAAGCCCCAATCGCTGTAGGTAGCGCCGTTAAAAAAGCATAAAACAATATCTTTTTGCCCCTAATTCCCGAAAGCATAAGTGGCGCTGCCACCGCTAGCCCTTCAGGCATATCATGTATTGCAATTATCATACTCATTTTAAGTCCCAAGCTATCTCCATTAACAAAACCGAACCCCATTACAAGGCCTTCCGGGAAATTATGTATCATTATTCCTATAGCAACCATAAATGCCACTTTTGTAAATTGAGAATTCGAATTACTGCTTAAATTACTCATTTTGTCTATTATTGTAACAATAATAATTCCTAGAATTAAAAATGATAAGGTCCCCAGAATACCTGTTTTATTTGTAGCCTCTGGAATAAGTTCAAAAACTACAACCGAAAGCATAAGTCCTGATGCAAACCCTATAATATTTCCCAGAAATTTTCTTGAAGGTTTTTTCATAACAACACCTATAAGTGCACCTACCATAGTACCAATTAACGCCATTACTCCAGAAAATATGATTATTGAAACAATACTACTTTTCAAATTTATACCCCCACTTCTATAAAGATATAATCATAATCTAGATTTATGCTTGTATCTCTATATACTAATTTTATTTATGCACGTGGGGGTTTATGCCGCAATCTCTATATTCTTTAATTTTATCTATAGCATCATCAGAAAATACTGCTCGTTCACAATATTTATATAAATCATCTAACAAAATATATTTTTTAAATCCACCATTATTAATTATAAAATAGAAATAATTTTCTTCTGGATTTTGCATTTTAATTTTGATATACATTTTAGCTACATATGGATATTTTTTTAAAAAATTAATTTCCACTGGGTAAATTTTTTTATTTCTAAATTTAGATTTTGTTAATATAATAATTTCTAAGTTCCTATCACGACCTTGAGTATGAACTAAACTAACCTTTTTACATATAATAACAAACTTCACCCTTAAGATTCCACACCATATACTTATTTTGTACCCATCCAATTTGAAATCAATATATTCTTCATTAAGTCTAAAAATAACAACAAAAAAAATCATGAACTCAATGCAAAATAAATATATTATAAAAAATAAATTTATAACCTTCGATATCATTAATATAATTGGTAATAAAACAAAAATAAAGCACATTGATAGCATAAACCGTTTATAAGTTTTTTTTTGCTTTCTAATGGCTTTATTCATATTCATAATTTCACCCTTCATTTATAATAATATTTTTAACAAATCATAAACAAATCATAAATTGTCATATTAGTCAGATTTTCATGTACCTAAAATTAATTTCTAATCATTATTACCAATAGCTTTCATCTTTTCTGCTTGATCAGCAGTTATTAAGGTATTCATCATTTCATCTATATCTCCATCAAGAAAAGCTTCTAATCTATACAGTGTTAAACCTATTCTATGATCTGTTACCCTTCCTTGAGGATAATTGTAAGTTCTTATTCTTTCACTTCTGTCTCCGGTACCTACTTGACTCCTTCTGTCTTCAGCTATTCCTGCTGATCTCTCAGCCTCAGCTCTATCAAACAATCTAGATTTTAGTATCTTAAGAGCTTTTTCTTTATTCTTTAACTGAGATTTCTCGTCCTGGCAAGAAACTACAAGTCCTGTAGGAATATGCGTCATTCTTACCGCTGAATCTGTTGTATTAACGCATTGTCCTCCATTACCAGATGCTCTAAACACATCTATTCTTAAATCATTAGCACTTATTTCGATATCAACATCATCAACCTCTGGCAACACTGCAACAGTGGCCGTAGACGTATGAATTCTTCCACTTGACTCTGTGTCTGGAACCCTTTGAACTCTATGTACTCCACTTTCGTATTTAAATTTACTATATGTAGAGTCACCTTTTACCATAAACACTACTTCTTTAAATCCGCCAATATCAGTTTCATTAGCGCTCATTACTTCAACTTTCCATCTATTACGCTCTGCATATCTCGTATACATCCTAAATAGATTTGCTGCAAACAGTGCCGCTTCATCTCCACCTGCTCCTGCTCTAATTTCAATAAATACGTTTCTCTCATCATTTGGATCCTTTGGCAAAAGCAAAATTCTTAATTCTTCTTGCATAGTTTCTTTAGTGTGAATTAAGTCTTTAATTTCCTCTTGAATCATATCTTTCATTTCTTTATCAGATTCATCTCTAAGCATCTCTTTATTTGCTTCTAAATCTTGTTTAGCCTTTTTATATATTCTATATTTTGTAACAATTATTTCTAGTCCTGCATGTTCTTTGCATAATTTTTGCCATTCCTTTTGATTAGCAATAACCGAAGGTTCGCCAATTTTTATGGAAAGTTCATCATATTTATTTTCTGTAAATTCAAGCCTATCTAACATTATTTTATCACTCCGTATATATATTTTCACATTATTTAATTATATCACATTCAAATTTAAAATACAAACTTCATCTAGCTAATAGTTATTCTCCTTTAGTGACTAATTCACAAAGGTGCTAGTTAAACTAATATAGCCATAATAACCCTGTCGTTTCCCGATAGATCCTTAATGCATTCTTTTATCTTATATCCCGATTTTGAAAGAATATCCACCACTGCTTTCCTTTGATCATATCCTATTTCAAAAGCCAAAAGTCCGCCTTTTTCTAAAACCTGTAAACTTTCTTTTGTAATTCTCCTATAAAAATCCAAACCATCGCTTCCACCACAAAGGGCTATAAATGGCTCATAATTTTTCACATCCTCCATTAAAGTTGGTATAACCATTTCGCTTATATAAGGAGGATTAGAAACTATCACTTGAAATTTTTTGTTTTGATTAATAGCCACTTGCAATAAATCACTAAACTCGGCATTGACCCTAACAGACAATGCAAATCTCTCTATATTTAATTTTGCAATATCTACTGCATCGAGTGATATATCATACAGTTCTACCTTAACACCTTTAATAAATTCAGCTATAGCAATTCCAATTGCCCCGCTGCCACTACAAACATCGCATATATCAATATACCCTTTTTCATTTATATGTTTAATTACTTCTTCAACCAAAATTTCTGTATCAGGTCTGGGTATTAAAACCCCTGGCTTTACTATAAAGTCCATACCCATAAATTCACATTCCCCAAGAATGTATTTTATAGGCATTTTATCTTTTCTAATCTCAACCAATCTCAAAAACTCATTTTCCTGCCGTTTGTTAAGATTAAAATCTCTATTAAGCATTACGAACAATTTATCCTTATTTAAAACCCTACTAAGTAAAAGTTGTGAATCTAACAGATAGCTTTCAATTCTAACTTTCTTTAAAATTCCATATGCCTCTAGAAGTATTTCTCCGATATTAATTTTTTTACCACCCTCATTCATTTTCTATCACCTTCGTTCATGACTACCGCGATTGTTAATCCGCGATACCCTCCGCCACTTTAAGCGCTTTTATCGCCACCTCTATTTGAGATAAATCCGGTTCCCTTGTAGTTAGATTTTGCAACTTCAGTCCTGGATAAGAAAGAATTTTGGCTAAGTTACCTTCGCTTTTTCCCATCCATTTAATAATTTCATAGCTTACACCTGAAATTAAAGGAAGAAGTACTATTCTATACATTATTCTCTCGCCAAGTGAATTCCAACCCGTTAAAGAGAAGACTATAATACTAACTATCATAACTAAAAACAAAAAATTTGTACCACACCTCGGATGTAATCTTCCGAATTTAGCTGCATTTTCTGGTGTTAGTTCAACATCATTTTCATAACAAAATATAGTTTTATGCTCAGCACCGTGATATTCATACACTCTCTTAATATCTTCCATTTTCCCTATTAGATACACATAGAGTAAAAATAATAGAACCCTAATAATTCCTTCTACAATATTCATACCCATTGTGTTTACACCCATTTTGCTGAAAAGACTAGCAACTAATGTAGGTACAATAAAGAATAGTCCTATTGAAATAACCAATGAAATAATAAGCGATATCCCCATAATTACATTAGTACTTTTTTCTTTAAATATTTTCTTTATCCATTTGTCTAATTTCGAAGGTTCATCATCTTCTTCAAAGAAAGAAGCCGAATAGTTCAAGGTTTTTACACCTATAACCAACGATTCAATTAAAGAAATAAATCCCCTTATTATTGGAAGTCCGAAAAACTTATTTTTTTTAGTATAAGATGTGTAGCTACTTTTTTCAACTACTATCTCCCCTTGCTCAGTTCTAACGGCGGTTGCAATGCCTTTGCTTCCTCTCATCATAACCCCTTCAATTACCGCCTGACCTCCAACATTTATATTCTTAGACATATTTACAACACTCCTTTTGGAACTATATGACACTTTCTACATCTGGCCTCATAGGATTCTGTGGCGCCAATTAATACAATGGGATCCTCATATTTAGCTGGCTTTCCATTAATCAAACGCTGAGTCCTAGTTGCAGGATTACCACATATCACACAAATAGCCTGGATTTTATCAACAAATTCAGCTATAGCGAGAAGTGTTGGTATAGGCCCAAATGCTTCTCCTTTAAAATCCATATCTAGTCCTGCACATATAACTCTTTTATTATCATCAGCTAATATAGTGATTACATCAATTATACCTTGATCAAAAAACTGAACCTCATCAATTGCAATAACTTGCGTATCCGCATTTAAGAGTCCTAATATTTGAGCACTATCTTTAACTGGAACTGCCTCTATTTTATCTCCACAGTGAGTAGTAACGTCCCCTTTACTATATCTATTATCTATTTCTGGTTTAAAGATTTGCACTTTTTGCTTTGCAATTTTAATTCTTCTTATCCTGCGTATAAGTTCTTCTGATTTCCCACTGTACATCGGTCCTATAATTACTTCAACCCAGCCATGATTCTTTGGTCCATACATATTTTTACCTCCTGTTTGTTAATCCACACTTTTAAAAACAACATATTTATCTCTTAAAAAATTAAACATAATACGTTTTATCAATAATGTATATTTCAACAAAAATTTATTAAGAATCAAAGTAAAAATTATTTTAATTCTTATTGACTTAGTTATTAATTATATGATAAAATTGAATGGTTGACAATACGGGTATATATTTATTTTAAAAAGAGGTGAAAAATATGCAAGAAGGAATACATCCAGAATATCACAAAGACACAGTTGTTAAATGCGCATGTGGAAACACTTTTATTACAGGATCTACTAAGCAAGAACTTAAAGTAGACGTATGTTCTAATTGCCATCCATTCTACACTGGAAAGCAAAAGAATATTGATGTTGGTGGAAGAGTAGATAGGTTCATGAAGAAATTTAACATAAAAAGTGAAGATGTAGAATAATATATTAATGGAAAAGATTTAATTATCTTTTCCATTTTTTTAATTATCTTTTCTATTTTATGATTATCTTATCTAGCTAATACTTCAAAATTCTTATTTATCATTTCTAAAAATTCTTTATTACTCTTAGTTGTAGATAATAAATTTAGGAGTTTTTCAGTTACTCCAAGTGCATTACCTTCTCTATACATTATCTTTCTTAAGTTATATATAGTTTCCATTTCAATCTTAGTAAGCAATAAATCTTCTCTTCTTGTTCCTGATTTATAAATATCTACTGCTGGGAATATTCTTCTTTCTTGAAGTTTTCTATCTAAGTGAACTTCCATATTACCTGTACCCTTAAATTCCTCAAAAATCATATCATCCATTCTACTTCCTGTCTCTACCAAAGCAGTAGCAAGTATTGTTAAACTTCCACCCTCTTCAATATTTCTAGCTGCTCCAAAAAATTTCTTTGGCATCAAAAGTGCACTCGGGTCGAGTCCTCCTGATAAAGTTCTTCCTGAAGGAGTTACCGTTAGGTTATATGCTCTTGAAAGCCTTGTTAAACTATCTAATAGGATAACTACATCTTGGCCTTGTTCAACCATTCTTTTAGCTCTTTCAAGAACCATATAAGCTACTTTTGTATGGTGATCTGGTTCTTCATCAAAAGTTGAATAAATAACTTCACCTTTAATAGATCTCTGCATATCAGTAACTTCTTCTGGTCTTTCATCTATTAAAACAACTATTAATTTTACTTCTGGGTGATTTATAGAGATACTGTTAGCGATTTTTTTAAGAAGTGTTGTTTTTCCCGCCTTAGGCTGTGCTACAATTATGCCTCTCTGCCCTTTACCTATAGGCGAAATAATATCCATCATTCTTGATGATAAGTCAGTTGCATTAGTTTCTAATGTCAATCTTTGCGTTGGATAAATAGGAGTTAATTTTTCAAAAGGTCTTCTACCTACAGCTCTATCAGGATTTTCTCCATTTACTTGCTGTACATACAATAAGGCTTTGAATTTTTCACCCTCTTTAGGTATTCTAACCTTACCCTCTACTTCATCACCTGTTTTCAGGTTAAATCTTCTAATTTGAGATGGTGAAACATAGATATCGTCAGAACCTGATAAATAATTATGCCCTCTTAGAAAACCATAACTATTATTCTCAATTATTTCTAGAACTCCTCTTGCAGAGCCTGATTCATTTATCATTTCTTGCAGCTTTTCTTTTTTGTTTTCATTCTGATTTTTAAAACCTGTATCAATATCTTCATTATTAACTGTTTTAGAACTTTGAATTGAGTTAATTTCGATTTGCTTCTCTGGATTTTTTATAATATTATCTTCAACTGTAGAAGTGCTTTTGGGACTTATTTTTTCTCTTAAAATAACTCCATCCTTTTGCATAGAAACTGGCGTTGTTTTTTTTATTTCCTCAATTAATTCACTTTTTTTAAGTTTAGAAATATTTTTAATGCCGAGTTCTTTGCAACGTTCCCGAAGCTCGACTACTGTCATGTTCTCAAAATCTTTATTTATCAAAATCTGCACCTCCGAAGGGTATTTCATATATAATATCTATTTAATAAATATCATGGGAATTTAAAAAGGATTTTACTATCCAATGAATTTTCTTGAAATGATATATATTTTAATTATATCCTACTTTACAATTTTAATCCACTATATTTAAAATGCACATAAGCCTCTAAATGTTTATGTGCATCTCCCCATTTCTTTTATATCATAGCGTAAATTTTCTCTATAGTCTGCCTATATTCATTTACTTTTTCTATAACCTTTTGATTTTTGCCAATTAAAAATATAGGCAGAGCTAATTGCTCACATCCTCCTATGACCATATTTCTTTTTAGAAGTTCGTTAATATTGTAATGATAAAAATGCTTGTCACCACATAACGAACACTTAACCACAATTAATATCTCATTAGCATTATTAATCTTAACATCTAAAGATGGAAACATAGTATTCATACTCTCCATTTCAAATATTGTCAATTCACAAATCTTATATTCACCACTCGAATTCTTTAAAGCCATAGCAATATTAGTATCGAGCATCATTTTCTCACCTCCATATTTTATATTTCTTATATAAAAATCATTTTTTATACTTATTAACAATTATCATAAACAAAACTATTTTGTTTCATTTTAGTGTTTAATATTAAATTCTATAAATTTCATAAAATTCCTGCTAAACTTCAATTGAAATTCTTGGTAATTTTATTTATAGATAAAAAATATTTTATTTTATTATAAAACAAAAAAAATAAAAGGCTGCTAATACCGCAGCCCTCTAACTATATTATTTATTATTTTCTATTGATGCTTTAATGAAATCAATAAACAGTGGATGTGGTTTATTAGGCCTAGATTTAAGTTCAGGGTGAAACTGAACTCCAACAAACCAAGGATGATCTTTAATTTCAACTATTTCTACTAACTTATCATCGGGGCTCGTTCCCGTAAATGCAAATCCTGCATCAGTTATTACTTTTCTATACTCATTATTAAATTCATATCTATGTCTATGTCTTTCATATATAACTTCATCAGTATACGCTTCATGTGAATTAGAATCTTTTGTTAACTTGCATGGATATAATCCCAGTCTCATAGTTCCACCTTTTTCATCTAAATCCTTTTGATCAGGCATTAAATCTATTACCGGATATTTAGTTTGTGGATCAATTTCTGAACTATTAGCTCCGGCTAGTCCCACAACGTTTCTTGCATATTCTATAACAGCACACTGCATACCAAGGCATATCCCAAAGAATGGCACTTTGTTTTCTCTAGCATATTTAGTAGCCTCAATTTTGCCTTCTATTCCTCTGTCACCGAATCCTCCCGGAACCAATATACCTTGAACATCACCTAATATTTCAGCTACATTTTGCGAAGTAACATCACAAGCATTTATCCATTTAATTTCTACATTAGAATCATTATAAAGACCTCCATGACTCAATGCCTCAACAACTGAAATATATGCATCATGAAGTTCTACATATTTTCCAACTAGTGCTATTTTTACATTGCCAGTAAGATTCTTTAATTTTTCTACCATACTAATCCATGCTTTATTATCTATCTCATTACAATTTAATTTTAATTTTTTACAAACTAAAGTATCTAATCCTTCTTTATGAAGCATAAGTGGTACTTCATATAAATTGTCAGCATCTAGATTTTGAATTACAGAATCCGCTTCCAAATTACAGAACATGGCGATTTTAGCCTTCATATCTTCAGATATTTCCTTTTCAGATCGACATACAATGATGTCTGGTTGAATACCTATACTTCTCAGTTCTTTTACAGAATGTTGAGTAGGTTTTGTTTTAAGCTCTCCTGCCATCCTTAAATATGGTACTAATGTAACATGGATAAAGCAAACATTTTCTTTTCCTACTTCATATTTTGCCTGCCTTATAGCTTCTAAAAACGGTAAAGATTCAATATCTCCAATAGTTCCACCTATTTCAGTTATAACAACATCCACATCTTTTTCTTTAGCTACTCTATAGACTCTTTCTTTTATCTCATTAGTTATATGTGGTATTACCTGTACTGTACCACCTAAAAAATCTCCCCTTCTCTCTTTTGTTATAACTGACCAATATACTTTACCAGTAGTCACGTTACTGCTTTTGCCTAAATTCTCATCAATAAATCTCTCATAATGGCCTAAATCTAAATCCGTTTCCGCACCATCATCTGTAACAAAAACTTCCCCATGCTGATATGGACTCATAGTACCTGGGTCTACATTTAAGTATGGGTCAAATTTTTGAATAGAAACCTTTAACCCTCTATTCTTTAAAAGCCTCCCCAGTGACGCTGCCGTTATTCCTTTACCTAGAGATGAGACAACCCCACCTGTGACAAATATGTATTTAGTACTCATAATTACTCCTCCTATGTTTTATCGCTGATTGTAAGTCGTTACTATTTAGCTTTTTAATATTGTTGATAGATCCTATATAAATTTTTTTCAAAAGTCTATACTAATTATTTCTTTAAAATAGCTTGACAAATGTTCTTTACAATTTTATAATAGAAATTACCTTATAAGTATAATGGTATAGGTTTTTTTAAAAACAATATTAATATCTTATCATACTTTTTTATCAATCGCCAGTATTTTTTTGCTTTTCTTTTCTTTTCTAATTTTATTATGTAAAATTTCAAATCTTTAAACATTTATCTTCAATTTACTTTATCTAATATGTTTTCTATTTCTAAATACATATCTCTAAATTCTTTATTTATAAAAAATCGTTCTTCTGCTTTTTTTAAACCATAATTAATAGCTCTTTTATTTAAAATCATAAAATCCTTATAAACACTTTCTACATCTCCGCATTTAAATTTTTTCAATAATAACAATAAAATATACCTGCATTCTCTGTCTTTTGATATTTTTAATGATTCATGTCTTTTTATGCCTTTCACATAGCAAATAGCTTCTATTATCTTATCATAATCAATTTTTTTTAACATTAAACCACTCCTAGATTCTCTAAACATTATTGTATTAATTAAATTATTGACAATAATCCACAATAACTATCCATAGAATGAAATTTATAACCTAATATATACAAATCAAAAAATAAAAATACCCTTAAGCCCTTATATTACAAAGGTTTAAAGGTACTTTTTATAAAGTTTCATGTGTAACATGATTAAACCACAAAAGCCTATGGTTTTTTATATACTATCCATACTAGATATATCTTGGATTAAATGTGATATAGTATGAACTTTCTCAGGGAGTGGCACCAAATAAGAAGAGCAGAAACATTGAAATTCCATTTAAAACTCTTATTTGGTGCCACTCAGGAGAAAATTCATACTGATTGCACTATTTGTTCTTACGCTTTAATATTGATTTTCAAAGTTGTACTTAAAATTTGTTGATTGCCTATTATCATATCATAATCTATAAATACATCTCCGCCGTTATTATCAACATTCATTTTCAACTCTTTAGTGTCAACTGTAAGATCTAACGCACCATGAGGTGTATTGTATAAGGTCAAATCCCTTACATATTTTTTAAAGTTCATTTCAGTATTAGTAGTTCCAGTTCTTATAAGTGTAAACTTTTCTACATCAATTTTTAATGTAGTAGTAGTCCCCTTCATTCCAGAAATTTCCGTCTCTTCATATACTGCATAATAACAATTATCTTCTTTATAAAACTTACCAGGTGTAACTACCTCAATTGACTCTCCATCATCTTCAATGCCAGATTGTTTGCTAACAACTGAAATTATTGCATTTTTCTTCATAACCTTACCCTCTTCATAAACTTACCCCTTTTTATTTTAAAATATGGTTATTTATTACTTCATCCGTTGCAGGTGTTATGTCTATAGTTTTATTTAAATTCTCGCCATATATTCCATAACTAATAGATACACTTTTATCGTATCTACCCTTACAATATCTTCCTGAAATCTTAGCTGCAAATTCAATATCTTCATTTGTCGCTTTTCCAATTACAGCAACTGTAGAACCATTATAGTCAGTGGCTAAGAACATCAAATCCTCCTGCGTTAAGAATTGTTCTAACAGTTCTCCCTCTTCCTCAGTTCTTGTAGATATAATTTTAGCACCTTTAGATATCCTAAAATGTCTTCCTATTTTCAATAATTCTAGATCTTTTTTAGACGCATCTTCTTTATGCTCTAAAAGGTCCTCTAGTCTTATAGAATAGTTAGGTTCTGTTAGTTTGCACCCACCAGCAGGTGATGGGTATTCTAGAATACCCAACTTTTCTGCTAACTCAATTTGAATTTTTCTGTTTCTTCCTTTTATATCCATGAGAGCTTCCCTATCTATTAAACCCTCTATCTCCATTTGAGTTGGATTAAGATTTTTAGCGCATAGAGGTCTTAAAATTTTATGTCCTATACCTGATTCGTTTTTAACTATGTCTAACGCTGATCTATTCTGAGACATAGGTCTTTGATTTAACACTTCTCCCGTTATAATAAAGTCTGCATGAAATCTTTCTAATAATTCTCCACAATGTCTCATCATCATAGCGTGGCAGTCGATACAAGGGTTCATATTTTTACCATACCCATGTTTTGGATTCTTTACCATTTTAAAATGTTCATCTGAAAAATCTACAACTTCTAAGGGTATATCTATTTGTTTAACTATTTTCAATGCATTTTCCTCACCAAAAAAATTTGATTTAAAGCATATCCCAATAACTTCTATACCTTGATCTTTTACAATCTTTGCTGCGAGTATACTATCAAGGCCTCCAGAAATCATAGCCAACGCTGTTGTCATAAAGCCTCTCCTCTTCTCATTGTACTTTACTAAATTTTAACATAGTAAGTCTAATTAAATATGATGCACTCTAAAATAAATAGTTATTATCTATTGTTTCTTTCTATAGCCAACTCAATAAGTTCATCAATAAGCTTAACATAAGTTTTACCTGAAGCTTGCCACATTTTAGGATACATACTTATTTTAGTAAAACCTGGTATAGTATTAACCTCATTTAGATAAACATCTTCGGTTTCCTTATCTACTAAAAAATCCACTCTTGCCATTCCAGCACAATCTAGTATTTTATAAATTCTTATAGCTTCATCTTTAACTATCTGTAGCTTAGTATCGGATAAAGATGCAGGTATTAAAAGCTTAGATGATTCACTTTTATATTTAGCTTCATAATCATAAAATTCTTTTGCTGGTATTACTTCCCCTGGGACAGCTGCCTCTGGGTAATCATTACCAAGTACAGCCACCTCAATTTCTCTTGCGTTTATAGACTGCTCAACTAAAACTTTTCTGTCATACTTTAATGCTTCTTCTACCCCCAGTATTAATTCGCTTTTGTTATGTGCTTTTGTTATCCCCACAGAAGACCCACCATTAGATGGTTTAATAAATACTGCATATCCCAGCTTTTCTTCTATTTTTCTTATTAATATATCTTTATTCTCTACATATTCATGCGCACTTATTACTACATAATCTGCTTGCTTTACATTAAAATTTTCTAATAAATATTTTGTGTATATTTTATCCATACAAACAGCAGAAGACATTACTCCAGGTCCAACGCAGGGAATATTGGATAATTTACACATACCTTGTATTGTACCATCTTCTCCAAAGGACCCATGCAATACTGGGAATACTACATCTACCTCTTTATTAAAGATAACATTTTGCCCATCTGGTATTTTAAAATATTCGTCTTTTTCCCATTCTCCATTCTCTATGTTACTTAATTCACCAGTATATTCAAACCATAATCCATCCTTAGTTATTCCTATTGGATATATATCATATTTTGTTTGATCAATATTTTCTAATACCGATGTTGCCGATACTCTCGAAACCTCATGTTCTGTGGACTGTCCACCAAATAATACTGCTATTTTCTTTTTCATTGACGCCCTCTCCTTATAACCATAATAACTATTTTATGAATAATAAAGCATAAGTTTACTAAAAAATTAGTATTGAATAATACTAATAAAATTGGTATTAAATATTATTATATCATTTTTATCCATTACATTGTATTTTAATTTCAAAAACCTAACTTCTACAACATCACAATTATAAATATAAATTAAAAGAGCTAAACAAAATAAAGGATATATATGTAACCTATTCATATATATCCTTTATTTGCTTAATTAATGACTTGGGGTGCTGGTCATATTATCGAAACTTAAATATGGTTAAATAGTTAATTTCCCATTAGGAGTATTTATTATCTCAATTATTCTTTGCTCATACCCAGTACTCGCATCAATATATACTATAAAATTCTTCTCCTTATATGAACCTAAAAATTCATAGCATAAAACTTCTTTATTAGTCTCAGTAGGTATAATAGCTAAACTAACCTTATTTATTTTCAGTCTTTTACCAACCTTTTCTTGTGCTTTTGCTGCCGTTATTTTTGGTGTTATTATAGTTCTCTTTTCAACATGAGACACAAGAAATTTTTCGGACTCAATTCCTATAATACTACCATCATCTAACGCAATTTTAAGTTTTACTTGGTCTGGATAGACTGCTACGTCTCCTTGTTTATATACATAACTTACTACAGCGGTATTATCATAATTTAGCGTATATGTAGGCTCCATATTTTTATACCCTATTTTAGCAATAAACTTGCTTCCATCTTCTATCGCCTTTTTAATATCTAAAGTTGGTTTCCCTATAGGCCTACTATCCAATAAATATACTATTTCTCCTCCATTTTTACTTATTTCTATTGCTGTTTGACCGTCACTTTTATCTCTCCCTTTAAATGTTATGTAAAAGCTATATGACGGTATTTTAGTCTTCCCTTCTACTGGCTTATTTACAATACTGGCAATTTTATCTTCTCCAAATGTATTTTTTATTATTTTAATTGCATCTTTTTCACTTACTTCCTTTTGTGACATTACTCTAGGCTTAATTTCTAATATATTATCAGAGAAAGGCCCATCATAAATTAATGCGGGGTATTGAACTATTTGCTTTTGTATACCATTAAATTTTTCAGTTACAAGGTCATCTCCCGCTTTTGCAAAAACCCCACTACTTTTTTTTCTGATTTCGCCCCATTTTACTTTACCTTCATTTATTCCAGAAAGCACTCCATCTAATTGTTCCTGGAGCGTATATGATTGAGTCTCTAATTCATCAATAACATCATATTCCTTATTACTAAGTTCCTTTCCTTCTGACGATGCTTTGGCTAAAGTATAGCAATAATCTCCTACTTGGTTCAAAAATTTGCTAGTATTCCCAACAACTTCTTGGTCAAGTGGTAACGAATGCAATTTATCATTTGCAGTGGCCGAATATCTAAAGATTTCTTCAAAAGCTATTATGCTTTGCTCGCGAGATCCAACAATGGCTGATTTCCCTAAATTTATTCTTATATTTTGTACAGAGCTAACAAGATCGTACATGTTCTTACTATATTGACCTTGAAGATAATTTCTATAATCTAACCTCTCCAAAAACATTAATATTGCAAAAGTAGTTGAAAACACAACAATTATAGTTACAATACTTGTATATAAAATTCTTTTCTTTAGCATTTTCATATATTTCCCTCCTGGTATTTATATGAGTAGATAACAACTATTAATTATTATTCTCATAGTAGTCTTCTGTTTTTTAACTAAATAATTTGCTAAAAATTTCTCCCAGTTTAAATTTAACAACTATTTTTTCGCTACTTACAGTATTATCCACCATGTTGTACTCATCATCTGATAAGACTGTTTTCAATTCTTCTTTAGTTTTTTGGTATGACACATTTCCTTTTGTAATATCTACAAAACATAATGGTGGAAACATAACACACCACCAATTTTGTCCTGTTCCAGTCCCAATAATTATTCGATAAGCCTCATATTGCCCTTGAGGCAACGTTATATTACCATAAGTTTTAACTGGAAAATTTTCTCGAGATAGTGCTGTTTCTACGGAATATCTAAATCCATTTTTTTTTATTATTGTTTGAGCAATTTTTTTAATGTTTTTATTTTCAGCATTTAAAATCTTTCTTGATTCTTCTATGTTTTTGCATTCCTTAAGTTTTGGTGATATATATTTTAAAACGGAATCTCTTACTTTCAATTTTAAATTTTGATCTATTTTATCATCACTGTTAGCTATTACATGAAACCTTATAAGTTTACCAGCAATGTCATTTTGACTGGCTTTTCCAGATATACTAGTTATATTTAAAGCTATGGAAACTATAATTATTATGGCAATGCTAGTTAATATAAAATTTTTCATGATTATCCCCCCCGGATACAATGATTTATATTTATACTAATATCATTACCATATTATGTAATTGTATTCATAGAATTACTTTGTTTCTTTGCATTTTATTATAATTAGCAAAACAATATAAAATCTAAAAACTTTTTGCACATATATTTCATTCTACTTTTCTCTAGCTAGCTTTTACGATACTTACAGAAAATATTCACTTAAGCAGACAAAAATAAATATAAAAACGTGCAAAAACCAAAAAGGTCTTTACACGTTCTTATATTTCTATAAAAATTTATATTTAAATTGTTCTTGTTATGTATACTTCTTTATATTGGGTTTTAAATTTATCATAACATCTTTGAGCCTTTAACATATCATCAAAAAAAGCAAATATTGTTGGTCCACTTCCGCTCATCATTGAACCCACTGCACCCATTTTAAGCATATCTTCTTTAATTCTTTTAAGAATCGGATATTTTCTTAACGTAACATTTTCAAGCAAATTTTTCATACCGCTGCATACATCAGCTAATTTTTCTTGTTGCATGGCTCTTATTATTGCTTCTGTATCTGGATGCTTATAAATTTTACTGATGTCTAAGTTTTTAAAAACCTCTTTAGTAGATACTCCAAAATTAGGCTTCACTAATACTAAAATACGATTTTTAAAAGGTTTTAATGGAGTGATAATTTCACCTATACCTTCACACAAAGCAGTTCCTCCTATAATACAATAAGGCACATCTGCACCTATTTTTACACCTAGATTCATAAGCTCATCATCAGAGACATCTATTTTAAATAATTGCCTTAGTGTTCTAAAAGCAGCTGCTGCATCTGAACTTCCTCCCGCCATTCCCGCAGCTACCGGAATGTTTTTCTTAAGATATATATTTATACCTTCTCGTATATCATAAGTATCCATAAAAAGTTTCGCGGCTTTATATACCAAATTTTTCTCATCTGTAGGTATATATGGTTTATTACAGCTTATATTAATACCCTTGTTACATTTTTGAAATGACATAGAATCATATAAGTCTACATTTTGCATAATCATCTTTAGCAGATGATACCCATCTTCTCTTTTACCTATTATATCTAAAGATATGTTTATTTTTCCATAAGCTTTTACTAACATGATTTTCCTCCAACTCTTTATATAAGATGGTCAATTTTTGTGAAATATTCTTATTAAATCATCACCTGCGGTGCTGCGATATTAACGACTTCATAAGGATATTTACCCCTTTGTAGACCTCTGGAGTAGATAACAATTCTTAATTGTTATCCTCCCACTTATATAAACGAGGGACTTTCCTTCTGAAATGTCGTTAAAATTAGTATATTACAACAAAATTAATATTGCTACATATAATTTATAATAATAAGCCTAAAAATAACCCCCCAGGTGTTATCCATAACACCTGGGGGGGTTTATTACTACCTTCATTAAATTATGAAATTAATTTTTAGGGATTCCTAGGCATTTCACTTATATAACTATTCTACCTGGTATTATAAGTTTTTGTGAAACTTTTATAACATTAGTGTCCTCTATTTGATTCACTCTTGCAATTTCTTGTATTGTAGTATTATATTTTTTAGCAATTTTCCACAAGGTATCTGCAACTTGAACTACATAAATAGTAACACTAGCTTTTTTCTTTGGTTCTTCCCCCTCTATTGGGTAGACATCAACTAAAAATTTCTTTTGTACCATATAGTTTACTCGAGCATACACTTTCACTACAGCTCTAACCGCCATATTTCCTGCCTCAATATCTACATTTATATTTTCCAGTGATACCTTACACATACTACTCATATTTATCTTAGTGCCTAATATATCAGCGCCACAGGTGAATGGAATTTCCTCAGACACAGCTGATAAATATTTTTCTTCATCATCACTTCTGTATAATACCGTTACATTCATTATACCATCAACTATAACCTTATCCTCAATTACTCTCTTGTCTGTTATACAGAGGCTCGCATTACACATGATGACCTTGCTAGGTTTTGCCATGTCACTATTTATTTCTATATCCCCCTTAACTAATGTCTCCGTTAGTAATTGTCCTTGCATCACATTAAGAGCGAAATCTTTTTTATCCATCTCAAGCTTAGTAGTTGGTGAATATACATCTTCAATCATATCCACTTCTTCCTTGTGCATAGCCCTCGTATTGGTTTTTATCATAAACTCTACATCAATAATTCTTTTCTCTCCTAAATCATCTTCCTTAATGTCATATTCCATAGCATCTACCTTAAAGTCTGTATAATTTTCCATATAAGGATTTACATCCTCGAAATCTAACTCTTTATTAAGCATTACTTCGTGCTCAATATGAATTAATTCTCTGCTATCTTTACCTTTATATATCATATTAATAAAGGCATAAGCATTAATTTGAATTTTTCCGTCATACAATTTTACTTCTTTCTTATGAATATTAAGATCGTATTTTACAATTTTAGCGATTTCCGGTTTATCTATGGGAACTTTTATATTCGCTTTACCAATAAGTTCTCCGGTAAAATTCCTTATGACTTTATCTATACTAGTAGGATTTTTTAAATATTGAACATCCTTAACTGCCTCGATATCCTTAACTATTTCAAAATTGAAATTGTTATATACTTCAGATTTTGATTTTAATATGCCCTCTAGACATATTTTTCTCTCATTAACTATTTTGCATTCCATATGTTCCACAAAACACTCAGTATCACAAAGCATTTCCGGCATTGCGCCCATTATATCTATTGTATTTGAAAATTTAGAACTATATATGACATTCTCCACGTCGCTACGTTCTTGATCTTTTGTAATATAAAGTACATTATATTGTATTTGCCCTTCTAAATATACCTTATCCTCAATTATCTCTTTGGATTCTGTAAAAGCTTTGACATCCAACATAAGAATTTCTTTAACATCCGGGTGGGTATCCGGTATTACAAATTCCTCTTTCACCACCGTATCAACAGTATTTTCTCCTAGCAATTGTTCATATTCTATATTTTCTCTGATCAAATTCATCTCCATATTATACCTCCTTGTACTTCTATTGGGGTAGCCTTTATGGGTTACTATCCCCCTAAAATACCTACTATATAATATATATAACAATAGTGATCAAAATATGATATTTGATTTTTATTTTCGTATTGCATAATTCTCCATAATATTCGAATGAAAAAGCACTAAAACATATCATCAAAATAGATAGTTATTGAGAAGTTGGTTTTAATAATAGTTTTAATAGCGAGGTATTAATCTTTGCAAGTGGTATATTGGGGTATATGCGAACATTGGCTATATCTAATATAGTTTATATATAAGAGTAAGCATGTATTGTTTCCGCCCCAAAGAAACATAGTCATCATATGGAGTCCACCCTTTAAATAAAAAATTATTTATTTAAATCATTGTATGTCAGAAATCCACACATTGGGCTAGCACTTTTTACAGCACTTACAATTGCTTTCTCCATAACTTTTGCTGCTAAAAGACCTACTACATTTAAATCCGCTTCAACATCACCTGTTGCCATTGTAAATATTGTATCTCCATCAAACATTGAATGTGCAGGTCTCATCGCTCTCCCATATCCATTATGAGTCATGGATGCTAACTTATTTGTCTCACATTTATTTAAATTTGCATTTGTTACAATCACTCCTATAGTTGTATTTCCACTGAAAAAATTATTCTTGGAGCTATATTGATTTGCCATAATGTCCTCAGTACACCCAATTCCTTGTTTATCTTTATCTAAAACTCCAGCAATTAATTTACCCTTATCGGTATCATAAACATCTCCAAAACAATTTACTGCAACTATTGCTCCAACCATTAAATTACCAACCTGGACACAGTATGTTCCTAAGCCACTTTTCATTGAATGGTCCGCACCAAGGATTTTTCCAATTGTAGCACCCGTACCTGCCCCAATGCATCCTTCTGGACATTCACTATCTGTTGCATTTTCACAAGCTTCGTAGCCCATTTTTTTATCAGGCCTTATTTTATAGTCACCACAAGTAAGATCAAATAAAACTGCACTACAAACTATTGGAACTTTTGTTACTTGAACATCAAATCCCACTCCATTTTCTTCTAAGTACTGCATTGCTCCAGAAGCAGCATCCAACCCAAATGCACTTCCGCCTGAAAGCATTACAGCATGAATTTGCTGAACCAAATTTACCGGATTTAATAGGTCTGTTTCTCTTGTTCCTGGTGCCCCCCCTCTTACATCGACTCCAGCAGTAGCTCCATTTTCACAAATAATAGCAGTACAACCTGTCGCTGCTTTTAAATCCTGAGCATTTCCTACTTTAATGCCTGCTATATCTGTTAATTTAATGACCTTCATAATATCACCATCCTCTATAAACAATATTAGCTCCGTGTAAATACTTTAATCAATGCAATTATTACTCCAGTTACACCCTCGCCTCCAATCATACCTACCCATAATGATATGTTCATAACCTAATGGTGATAATCTTTGTATCTCTTCATTAGATATATCATGACCCGTTTTCATTAATGAATCAATAGCAACTTCCATATATTTTGTATTCCATACAATCACTTTATTAACAATAAATCCCAGTTCACTCAATTGATCAATACATGAAACTCCTATGTATGCTATCTTCGGCATAAAAAATCTCCATATGTTTTTTTGATTTTATTATATAATATTTGTTTGATAATATCAATTTAAATAATTGTTCGTTCTAAATGAAAAAAATAGCTATTTCTAACCATATTTATTATATTTCGTAATAATTAATTTATCATTTTGCATAGCCATAAAAACTGCTCCACCTTGTGGTATTCTATCGCCTTATTAAACATATGAATTGTTAGTTCCCAAATTACCTTTGAATGCTGACATAAATTCCATATCCAATAATATTATGTTATAGTACCAATAAAATTATTGGAATGAATATTTTTTTAGAAAAGCAATTAAGTATTATATTGAATGCAATTGCAGCAAAGGTTTTCAATCTACTCTTGTCTCTGTGAACAAAAATGAGTCAGATTGATAACTCTGACTCCAAGACACATTCAATTTATATATTCTGTGCAATTTTATTTAATTCTTCCGACATAGAAGTTATTTCTTCAACACTTGCTGTAATTTCCTCGGAAGCTGCTGCTTGTTCCTGACTTGAAGCTAATGAAATCTGACTTCTTTCACTTGCGTCACTAACTTTTGATTTTATGCTATCCGTTAATTGCTTGATTTTAGGAACCGTACTTTTAGATTGTTCAGACAATTTTCTTATTTCTTGTGCAACAACGCCAAACCCCAAAGGGCATGTTTTAATTTATCAAAAATAAACTTTGTTCTATCAAATCCACTTTCTATTTTTTTCTTCTTCTCCTTTTGTCTCTTTATTAAGACTTCAGTTTTTTCATCTACTGTGGTTACTATTTCTTTCATGTTATAGTAGCCAGTATCCTATATTGAAAAATATTTTTCTTACGATATGATTTAGGAGAGTTAGAATATAAACAAAAGCACATATTATATAGACCACACTGTTATTGCTAACCAAATGCGTCCTAATTAATATATGCTCAGTTAATCTTATATACTGCACATAAAAATAGATAGCAAGTCGGTATACTAGTCCGCCTGACTTGCTATCTATTCCCATAACCCTACTATTAATTTATTAACATAAAAAACGATACTAAAGTGCAGTATCGCCTTATCCTGCAAAAACTATTTGAACTGTTTTTGTCAAAACATCCGAATAACTATACGTCACTGTCCTGTGGGTGTCTTTTTCTAATCTAATAACAAAAATGTTTGGATATGTCTTTTCAATAACTCCGTTATCTACAAGAATTTTCCTTCTTCCACCATTAGCTTTTAATGTTACTCTTTCGCCAACATGACTTTCAATTTCGTCTTTTATTGAAGTCAATACATTTATTTTTTCCATAGCAAACACCTCTTTCCACATTTTATATTATATATCATAATTTTTTTTTTGTCAAGTAAACTTATTATTTTATCACTACTATAACAATTTTGTCAATATTGATTTTGTCCTAATAAAATGCATTTTCACGAATTATTCGTCTAATAACTAATTTTTATTTACTTTAACAACTTTATATGCATATCTATATATATTGAGACTTAGGAAACCCCTCTCTGTACTTACCTCTAGTTTGTAATCCACCAATACCTGTGAGTCCTGTTATAGTATTGTGTATAACATCTTCTATGGCTACAACACTTTCTATATTTGTATATGCAATCTTCTCTGAAACTAAAACGGGATCTAAACAATGTATTAAAACTCGATTTGGGGCACTAGCAAAATTAGCACCAGCATCTAATATTGACTCATAACAAGATTGGCATGCCCCTGCAAATATAACTAAATCATCATAATTGCTATTATAAGTCCTAAGTGCCATAACAGCCTCTACAAAGTACTTTGAATTCCTATAATTATCTAGATCCATATAATCAGTTATTCCCTTTACCATACCATCATGCCCTGTTATTACTACTATATCCGGCTTAATTTCCTTAACTAAATCTATTATTTCATTTGGTTGATTTTTTTCTGATATTACTCTACCTACTGCATCTAACGATAACTGCTTATATGTTTTTAAGCAAACCTCTAAGTACTCTGCGTCACCATCAACATGTAATATTTTTCCTGGCCTTCCAAACATCATGTCTTTGTTTTTGTATTCTTTGTCTTTTTCTTGTTTAATTTGCATATCCTTAATTTTTCCTTTAAAATCTATCGTTGCTGATCTATATCCTCCTGTACCTTTAATTCTATTTATTAATATTTTTTTAATAGATGCATTTACCTTTTTATTAAATACCTTATCAATTTCAAAAATAACATCTTGTGATACTAATTCTAAATCCTCACTTTGAGCGTCCGCTTCTATTCTTAAATTTATTCCCTTAAGTAAATATACATCATCATTATTATCACCTGGAATAATATCCATTATTTTAAAGGTAATGTCTCCCCCATAAGATTTCCTTACAACAATGTCTCCTATATTCACAATTCCACCTCCATATTTAAACTCATAATATATATTATGAAAATATAGATAATAGGTGAGCATGAAAAAAGTTATGCAAACATTATATCTACATAACTTTAATAAATAATATAATTTGTACTACCTCTGATTGAATACTTTTTTATACTCTTCAATAAATACCATAAACTTTTCTCGCTCAGAAATTAACTCCTCCATCTTCTTGTTAAAGGTATTTTGAATCCATGTAACCTCATTATAATAGTATCTATTACATAACCTCCAATAGCGCTGAGGAAATACCAAGAATGCATATATGAGTCTGTACTCTTCTTCTGACAAAGGATTTACACTGCTATATGCCTCTAAAACTATTTCAGCATATTTTATGTCCCAATCCTGATTTTTAAGCATTTTGATTAAAAAATTAGATAAATCATATGCTTTTACTTCTCTTTTGCAATAATCAAAATCAATTATATTAACATCATTATTTTTATCAATAATAATATTATGATAAGTATAGTCATGATGACAAAATCCTTTTTCTTCTTCTGTTTGCCTACATATATCAAAATACCTAGAGTCATCGAGTATTGCCATAGCTCTTTTACCTAATTCTTTTTGAGACTCCATACTCCTAATATAATTCATATCAAAATCAGTTTTATTATTTTTCTTTTTCCTAACCATGCTTTGCATCTTATCAAAAGATTTTATTCGTTTTTCCATCAAATGTGGCCATCTACCAAGGTCTGTTTTTAGCTTACTATTTTCTGGCGGATCATACCCTTTGGACGAAATATGCATATAAGCTAATTTTTTTGCAGCGCAAACTAGATCCTCTTCGTTGTGAAAATCACATTCACGACCATCTATCCAAGTCGATAATGTGTAAATATCTTCATTAACTAATGCATAAGGGTTTCCTTCAGTGTTTAAAAAATATCTATCAACCTTGTCAAATCCATTATTTGCAAGATGCTCTTTGGCTCCGTATACAAACAAAAGTTTTTGTGTCCCGTAACTGATTTTTTTTAGACACTTAGCACCATCGTTTGTTTTCAAAAAATACACTCCCTTGTTGGGACGTATACTCTCTATTTTAATTCCATACTGCCTTTCAATTTCAAATTCCCTCATCATATTACTCACCCCCCTTATAATTTATATTACTAATATTTTTTTTTAGAATAAATTCTTGTATATTTTAACAACATTTATGCTTTCTTTTAATATAATGAAATATATTGATATACTAAATCAGTGTTTAAGGAGTCTTTAAATGAAAATTGGAATTGATGCTAGGGCTGCAAAATGGTATAGAGGAACTGGTATAGGCACTTATTCTTACCAACTAATCCACTCTTTAAATAAAATTGACAATTATAATGATTATTTACTTTTTGTACCAGATGGTTGTAAATTAGACATACCTTTTAAAGAGAACTTCCATATAAAAAATATAAAGCAAGAAAATCAAAATAATTTTTGGAATGAGGTCAATATCTCTAACCCATTAATAGACAAGTCTATGGACATATACCATGTTCCTCAAAATGGTATTGGATTACCGGATAGCAAAAACTGTCCCTTCGTTATTACGCTTCATGATGTTATTCCTTACAAAATGCCAGATACAGTTGGCGAACAATATCTGAAAATTTTCAACGAAAAATTACCCAATATTATTCCAATGTGTGATGGAATAATTACTGTGTCTGAATATTCGAAAGAAGATATTATTAAAGCTTTTAACTTCCCACGAGAAAAAATATATGTTACCTATTTAGCTAGCGAAGATATTTATAAACCTTATGACAAAGCTCTTAGTAAATCTATTATTGAAAAAAATTATTCCATTTCAGGAGACTATATTCTGTATATTGGAGGGTTTAGTCCTAGAAAAAATATTCTTGGATTACTGAATTCCTTTAGCATACTATTACCAAAATTAAAAAAAGATATTAAATTAGTCATTGCAGGTAACAAAGGTAAATCATACGACATATATAAAAAAAGAGTGCAAGATTTACAAATTGAAGATAAAGTAATTTTTCCAGGATTTATATCTATGAACCATATTCCCTTCATGTATAATGCTTGTGAGCTTTTTGTCTATCCCTCTTTTTATGAAGGTTTTGGATTGCCACCAATTGAAGCAATGGCTTGTGGAGTACCTGTAATCACCTCAAATGTTACATCCATTCCAGAAATCGTCAAAGATTCAACTCTACTTGTAGATCCATATGATGTTAATGACTTAAGTGAAAAAATGTATAATGTGATCAATGATAATGAACTGAGGCACTCCCTTATAACTAGAGGACTAAAAAGAGCCTCCGACTTAACTTGGGAACATACTGCTGCAGATACTTTAGTTGCTTATCAAAATATATTAGGAAAGTTTAAATAAATGGCTTTATTGTTAGAATACCAAAATAAAAGCCCCACATAGTGTATTTACAACTATGCGGGGCTTTTAACTAACAATTATAATAATTTTTAAAAGATTCTAAAAATTCTTCTCTATCCTTTTTATATTCTACTTTTTTCTTTAATCTGCTTAAAAATATCTCTTCACTCCACTGTTTTTTCCTTGTATAATAGTCTTTAGATATACTGTAAAAATCCTCTGGAAAACTAAGCATACCGTGTAAAACCTTTAGTTCCCTATCATCTAATGCGTTCACCGATGTATATTCATTTATTATATCGTGACACTTTTCTATATCATAGCAAAAGTCTTTAATAGCTTTATTTGTAAAATTACAAATATCATGTACCTTTAAATCTATAAGTGCATAATCAAAGTCTAAAAAATATACTTCTTCATTATTAATCAATATATTGTGATGAGCTAAATCATGATGACAAAATACAACTTTCTCCTTTTCATTGCATAATTTGTAATACTCTGATCCTTTAAGAATGTTTATGCTTTGTATTATATTTTCCTCATAATATTGAACACGCTCTAAAAATATATAATCAAACTCATTCTTATTTTCGTTTAAAGTTGCTATATTTTTGAAAAATATAAGTTCCTCTAATTTTTTATTGTAATTTTGTATTATCTTACCACATAAATATCGTTGCTCATTCTTTTGTAATAGAACTTTAAATGCATCTTGATGTATTAGTCCTTCTGAAGCCTTATGAAGCTCAGCTATAGCTCTAGAGGTAAGCATAACGTCCACTGGATTACTATACTCGCACTCTCTACCTTTTACTAAATCCATAATACAATACATATCATCTTTCCAAGGGACATATATAAGTTTAGATTTCGTCTTTTCAAATTCAATAATTCTATTAAAATTATTATTTTTAATATACTCAAGACCATAATTAATAAATTCAAGTAGCGAAGTACTATAATTTACTTTTTTTAAAACCTTATCACCTTTATCAGTATTAAGTATAAATACTTTCCTTACCGGAATAACATCATAAACCAATAGATCAAATTCACTAAACAAATTTACATCTAAATCATATTTGCTTAAATAATTCTTATCTTTATATCTAATGTCTAACATATTCTCACCTCTCTAATTTAAAATAAAGAATCTCCATCTTGAACTAAAGCTTTTATGATTTTCTCGGAAAATCTGTCCACATGCCACCTTCTTTTACCTTCCCTATATCTATTGCAACATTTCATGAATTCATGTGGGTATGAAATTAAGGCTATTAGAAATCTGGAACTAGACTCATCTAATCCTTCAATATAGCAAAATTCCTTAACAAGCTTTCCAAAATCAAGCTTCACTCCTTTTCTTTTTAATTTACTAAGCAAAAGGAAGCAATCCATTTCCACCATATTGTAACTACAATTTTCAAAACTAACAACTTCAATAAGATTACTTTTCCTAAGGTTTTGAAAATTCGTATTGCCTAGGCATATTTCTCCTCGTCTCATGCTCCTTTTTAAAATTTCTAAATAATTCGCTCTGTATACCTCTCTTATACATTCTTCCCCTCTATTTTTAGCTTGCTTTCCGTATTTAATAATTAATTCTTCATATGAATTTTTAGGTTGATCTCTTTTAACATTATTTATGTCTCCAGTAAGTTTTTTAATAGATATTTTGTATTGCTCTATGGTTTTTCCTGTATTGTTATTCAACCTATTCCTGAGGTACCCATTAAATCCTAAGGATTTTTTATGAAAATCATAAATAGCACCAAACTGCTCTATTACTAATTTTTCAGTTATGTCTAGGTCTAAACTTTTATCTTTAATTTCAATTACTTCTACATTTTTAATACCTTTAAACATCATATAGTCAGAAAAATCATTATATATGCTTATTGCCACTCGCAACACCTCAAATTAAATCTATTTATTTTTTTTACAATTTTTATCCATCTTCTTTAGTATCTCTCTTTGCTGGAATTCTAACTCGCTAAGCTTCTTTTGTCTTCTCCTTATTTTTTTAAGCCTCTTAACCTCTTCCTTCATGTTATCAAGCTTCATATCATAATCCTCAACAGTTGATTCCTTGAGTTCAATTATGTCAATTGGCTCCTCACCTTCGTACATATCCTTTTTGTCTTTCCCCATAAGATTACCTCCCAAATTTTATTTTTCTAAACTTATCAATAAAAATTTGTCTGCATACTCTATCCTCATGCATTTTTTCAAGTTTCTTTAAGAAGAATTCTTCACCCCAGTCCTTTTTTTCCCAGTAATATTGAATTCCTATTTGCCAATATTCTTGAGGGAATTCCATAAATGCTGCCATTACATCTATGTCACTTTTGTATATTAAGTTTGTGGCATCATATTCATACATTATTAAAAATGCATTTCTAAGGCTCCATTTACCATTTTTCATAGTTCTT